>FWPU01000862.1_pt1:5000-95755 | contig 95755 bp, 87 predicted proteins | sample 2228361 | NCBI WGS metagenome assembly FWPU01 (sample SAMEA103939777, study PRJEB20133) | metagenome | reverse complement strand
GGCCAATATCAGGTTTCACTCCCACCGAGAGCAAAGCCACGGCTGCAACGGCTCTGGAACCCTATGGCGAGCATCGCTTTGGGCAGCTGTGTGGGGTTGTTTTTTACGCAAACCTCCAACCTGCGCGCCGGTGGGGCGGCTTTGCGAAAATCTAGGTGCAGCGGGCGAAGCCCACCTGCCCCCGGCAGGCCGGGGGCGGGTAATTGCACCTTGGCGGGTTCGGTCCGACGGTCGGTCGGATACGCCCCGAATACTCAGGGTCATTCGCCACACCGCCAGGCCAGGGCCGGTGAAACTACTGGCCGGGCACCGGATGCCCGGGGCCCGTGCCGTCCCGGCCCAAACTTGTGCAGTGCTCTTTGAGCCACTGCTGAAATTCGGCGAAACGCTGGAATTTTCCTCCTTTCAGGGCCTGATGTAAACCCCTCAGCGCAATGATGTGGCTGGCATTCTGGTCGGCATTGGCTTGAAAGCCGCAGGAGCGGCAGCGGAAGATGTCCTGAACCGCGCGGCCCTGCTCGTCGCGTTTGGGGCGGTTTTCCGGGGCCCAGTGGCCGCAACGGGAGCAGGTCTGCGACGTCCTTGCGGCGGGAACTTCTACGGGCCTGGGCAGACCGAGGCGCTCGGCCTTATAGGCTAAGGTGGCGTGGAGCTTTCGGAACTGGCTCTGAGAGAGAAACCGCCCCATAGCCACAGCGTCAATCTTTTCGAGGACGATCTGCGCGCGGTGCTCGAAGGCGGCGCGGACCACGCGGTTTGCGTATTCCCCGATGAGGATGTCGGCACGGCGTCCGCGGACCCGGAAAATCCGGGCGTGGCGGTGACCGCGGCGCTGCGCTTCTGCGATACGCTTCCGATATAGCGCCATCTCGCGCTGAAAAGTCTTGCCCTCGAGATCCAATGCCACGGGCACCGGGCGTCCCTCAGCATTTATGAGGGTGGCTGCGGCGATCATGGCGGCGCCGCGGTCCAGGCCGAGAAAAGCGCGGGTGGCAACGGGCTCCGGTGTGAACTCAAATGCGATGTGCGCGTAGAATTCCAGGCGACCGCCCGCCGCCCGTTTCATGACCAGCTTAGCACTCTGCGGCCGTCCCTGTTCGATGAACTCCTTTTCGTGATATTCGCGACCCAGTTCCAAGGGCAGAATCAAGCCGGGATATCGTTTTCCTGCGATGACTTCCCGTGTGCGCCAGTTCAGGAAGCCATGGTCAAGCACGACGGGTTTCCCGTAACGGTGGTTCCGGGCAAATAACCGGACCAGGAAGTAGAAGCGGTTACCTTTTCTGGCAAGCAGGTAACCGCGTCCGAATTCCGGGCGCGTGAATTCGATGGGACGCGGCAGCGGAGCCTCCAGAGTCCGAAGCATTGCCCCGGCAGCGCGGGTGGCGGCCCAGCTCTTGTAGATATTGCTGAGGCGCGCGGCCACGCGCGTGCGATTTGCTTTGAGTTCCTTTTGAATGCGTTCGAGCTGCTGCGGTTTCAGGGGAAATTCGACCGTTTGCGTGAACTCGCGTGTGGCAGCGTGAATCTGACTCTGACTTGGAGGAACCAGCGCTGGCACGGTGGGCGGATTTGAGGGGTTTTTGGCGCGCGCCCGTTTGCCGAAATGGCTCATGAGCATCGAGGCGGCGTCCTGAATCAGATAGTCCCGCAGCGGGGCAAGCGCCCACTGCTTCGGCGCGAGGGTGTACAGCAGCTTGCTGGCAAGGTACCGGTTGGGACGCTGCTTTCCTTTAGCGTCGGTGCGGGAAATCTTTGCTTCGAGGTTGGGGTCAGACAGGGCGGCTTCCAGCACGCGCTTCAGCGTTCGGTGGTACTGCCCCATCGCAAAGCGCAACATGGCGCTTTTATGCCGCGAGGGATTATGAACCTTAAATTGTGCCGTCTTGAACATGATGGCGCTGTCTGGCTTTGCCCACATCTATAACTGGAAGCTTACGATACTGGCAAGAGACTTTTTGACGCTGCGCTAAGCGCCTTTGCGGAGTTCGGTGAGGACCTGCTTGGCAACTTCTTTGAGGGTTTCAAACACACCGTGACCCTGCACGGCGACGGATTGGGTGACCGGCTCGCCCTTCAATTGCAGGTGCCGGATTAATTCCTCCGGGGGCAGGATGTTGGGCAGATCGCGCTTGTTCAGTTGCAGGACATAGGGGATGGTCTCGAAGTTCAAGCCGTGCTCGCGCAGGTGCTCGCGCAGGTTATCGAGCGTTTCCAGATTGGCGTCGAGCCGTTCTTCCTGCGAATCGGCCACAAACACAACCCCGTCGGCGCCTTTTAAGATCAGCTTGCGGCTGGCTTCGTAGAAGACCTGGCCGGGGACGGTGTAAAGGTGGAAGCGCGTCTTGAAGCCGCGCACGGTGCCCAGGTCGAGCGGCAGGAAATCGAAAAACAGCGTACGGTCGGTCTCGGTGGCCAACGAGACCATTTTGCCCTTGAAGTCCTGGCCGGTGTGGTCGTAGATCCACTGCAGATTGGCGGTCTTACCGCCCAGACCGGGGCCATAATAGACGATTTTGCAGTTAATCTCGCGTGCTGGCAAATTGATAAAGGGCACGGAGTCCTCAGCCAGTCAGCCCGGACGTCCGGCTCCCACCCCTGTGAAACCGGAACGGGTCGCGTCACGAGCGGTGGGTACTTATAACACAGCCCCCCGCCGCGGCCAATCGGCACGAAGTACCGGCGTTGCCGAATAATACCTATCGGGTTTCCCATCCCGACCTCTGAAAACGGGGAACCTGGCCGGTCGCCGTGCTAGTCTTTGACCGCCGGAGGCCACCCTGTGGCCAGAGTGCATTCCCGTTGCGCTTCATGGCTTTGGGACCGCGGTTTCCCGGCTGGCCAAGCTCGGAAGAATCGCTCGCTATAGCAGATAGCTATGCAAAAGCCGCTCCGTTGACGAGCCCGGCAAGCTTTGCTAGGATGTGCGCATGGCAAGGACCAGGAAGAAGCCTCGCAAGCAAGCTGGCAGCCCACGCCAAAACCAGTCCCGGAGGCCTGCTAATCATAAGAAAACAAAGGCTGTAGAAGCGGATCGTGCGGGCCAGCGGGTGGTGGCCAAGCTGGTGGACCCGCAAGTTCAGCAGCAGTTGAAACAGTACGAAGAAGGCGTCCGGCTTTTCCAGCAGCAAAAGTTCCACAAGGCCAGGCAGGAGTTCGAGCGTGTGGTGAGTGGCCCGAGCCGCGAGCTGGCCGACCGCGCCCGCGTCCACCTGCGCATCTGCATCCAGCGCATCGAGCGACCCCCAGCGGCTTCGCCGCGGACCGCCGAGGACCACTATCATCGCGGCGTGGCCATGATGAACCTGGGCCACTGGGACGAGGCCCGCGACCACCTGGAGCGCGCCCGCAAGCTGGCCCCCAAGGCCGATCACGTGATTTACGCCCTGGCAGCGCTCGATTGCCTGACCGGCGAGGCCGATGCGGCGCTCGACAAGCTGAAACTGGCCATTGAGCTGCGTCCGGAAAATCGCTACCATGCGCGGAACGACGAAGACTTCGCCTTTTTGCAGGAAGACCCCCGCTTCACCGAGCTGCTCTACCCGGAGCGTGAGGTACCGGCCTGAGTTGCTCTGCCTGGAAGGTCTTGCTCGGTTGCCTGCTTGCGGCGGACCCTCGCTGCGAGCCACACTGCCGTGAAAACAACTGAAAGGGCGTTGGCACTGCTCCGCGAAACGGGCGCGCGGCCCGTGCGCATCGTTGCGGTGGGGGGCGGCACCGGACTTTCCACACTGTTGCGCGGCCTGAAACAGCACGTGGCACAACGGCGGCACGAACGTGTGCGGCTGCCCATCGGCGACCTGGCCGCGGTGGTTACCGTCACCGACGACGGCGGCAGTTCCGGGCGGCTGCGCCGTGCTTACGACATCCTGCCGCCGGGCGACATTCGCAACTGCATGGTGGCGCTTTCGAAAGACGAAGCGCTGCTCGGCCGGCTGTTTCAGTATCGCTTCACCGCCGGGCGCGGGCTGCGCGGGCACAGCTTCGGCAACCTGTTTTTGGCGGCGCTGGCGAACGTGACCGGTGATTTCTCCGAGGCGGTGCGGCTCTGCGGGCAGGTGCTGGCGATTCGCGGGCGGATTTTTCCTTCCACAACGGCCAATGTCGAATTGGAAGCAGAGATGGAAGACGGCTCGATGGTGCGCGGCGAAACGAGAATCGCGCGCACAGGCAAACGCATACGGCGCATCCGGCTGGTACCGCGGCGGGTGCAACCGCTGCCCGAAGTGCTGGAAGCGATCCGCACCGCTGACCTAATTCTGGTGGGGCCCGGCTCGATTTACACCAGCATTATCCCCAATCTACTGGTGGAAGGTGTGTCTGCGGCGATTGCGCGCTCGCCGGCCACGTGCGTATATGTGGCCAACCTGATGACGCAGCCGGGCGAATCGGAAGGTTACACGGTGGCCGACCATGTCCGCGCGATATACGATCACGCGCGCCGGCGGCTGTTCGACTGGGTGGTGGTGAACCGGCAGCCAATTTCCGCGCGGCTGCTGCGCCGCTATCGCGCGCAGGGATCCGAACCGGTCCGCGCTGAAATCGAACCGCTGCAACGGCTGGGCTTGGGCGTGATGTTCGACGAGCTGGTCGAAGAAGATGGCGTCGTCCGCCACAACACCGCCCGCCTGACCCGGTTGTTGCTCGAGGAGTTCATCCTGCGCCGCCCGAGCGCAGCGTTGCGAAAGTCGGGAGCCGAAGGATGAGAAGTCCGGTCGGCTTGGTATCAGGCTGCGCTTATTCTGGTTGGCAACGTTGAGGAACTGGAGTAATAGCGTCCCGCGAACTCGGGCAGCCGGACGCCAACGCCTGGGAATGCTGCCTGCCGAGACCTGTCCCTAGAAAAATCAGCAAAACGACTGCGCAATCATAAGCGCACAGGGATGGAACCATGAGAAGCTCTGCCATCCGCACGGAGCGGCCTCTGCGGCTGCTGGTGGTGGAGGAGATTTTCCCGAATTTCCTGCGGGCATTTGTGTACAACGCCATCGAACATGCCTTGGCGCACGGCGCGGAAGTCTGGGTGGCAACCTCCACCGTCACTGGGGAATCCGAAATACCTCCCTCACTCGCCTTCGGATTGACGGGAAAAATTCGCTATTTGCAGGTGCATTCTGCGGCGGATAGGGTGTGTGGCAATGCAGGAGACGCAGGCCAGCCGATTAATTCGGATTTCCGCGCGCACTGGCGGCATCTCGGAATCTCGGGATGAAGGCCGCCCGGCATTCCTCGTGCCTCCCAACGACTCGGAAGCTTTGGCGGGAGAAATCGCCTGGGTGCTCGACCATCCAGAAAAATGGGCGGAATGGCAGCACGCCGGCCGGGCCTGGGTTGAGCAGCAGTTTTCGTCCGAAAAGCTCGGAGACCGTTTGTGGGAACTGTACGCTGAAGCACCGGTGCTGGCCGGCCACCCGTCCGCACCTCCGGTACGCGCTGCAGGCTATTAAGGGCGGCGCAGTTTCCGCCTAGTGAGAACTTCTCTGTCCTTCCCACCGACGTAGCTCGCCAAATTCCTGACTGGTTGCCTTCTTCGATTGGAGTTCGGTCGTCAGGCAGCTTGCAGCAAACAAGGGCTCTCTTTATACTGCCCGGCGCGGTGTTGCCCACTGCTGGAGCCACGGCTGGCCGAAAACGGCCTACGAATGGCCAGTGGGAACGGACACTGAAGGAGACGCCGGAATGGCCCGCGTCGCCGTACAGAACGAGCTGAACGTTTATGAGTCCGCTGAAGCGCGCTTCGAAGCTGCAGCGCAGAAGCTGGGCCTGGAAAACGGACTGTACCGTTACCTGAAATATCCCGACAAAGAGATTACCGTTTACATTCCGGTGGGGATGGATGACGGGCGGCTGGAGGTGTTTATCGGCTACCGCGTGCAGCATTCGCTGGTGCGCGGGCCGGGTAAGGGCGGCATCCGCTATGCGCCCGATGTGACGCTGGACGAGGTGCGCGCTCTGGCCGCATGGATGACCTGGAAATGCGCGGTGGTGAACATTCCGTTTGGCGGCGCCAAGGGCGGCATCGTCTGCGACCCGACGAAACTTTCCTCCGGGGAGCTGGAGCGCATCACCCGGCGCTACACCGCCGAGTTGATGGACTGGCTCGGCCCGGAACGCGACGTGCCCGCCCCCGACCTGGGCACCAACGAGCAGGTGATGGCCTGGGTGATGGACACCTACTCGATGCACATGCGGCACACGACCACCGCCGTGGTCACCGGCAAGCCGCTCGACCTGGGCGGATCGCGCGGCCGCCGGGAAGCCACCGGGCGCGGCTGCATGATTGTCTGCGACAAGGCCCTGGCACGACTGGGGCTGGAGCGGAAAGGCTGCCGCGTAATCGTGCAGGGCTTCGGCAACGTCGGCTCGATGGCCGCGCTGCTGATGCAGCAGGCGGGCTACAAGATCACGGGCGTGGCCGACATCCACGGCGCGCTTTACAACGAGAAGGGTTTTGACATTCCCGCGCTGGTGGACTGGGTGCACAGCAAACGCAAGCCATTGCCCGAGTTTCCGGGCGGCGGTGACAAGATGACCGCGCAGGAGATTCTGTTTCAGCCATGCGACATCCTGCTGCCCGCTGCCGTCGAAAATCAATTGACCAGTCAAAATGCAGAGCGCGTGCAGGCCAAAATTCTGTGTGAAGGTGCCAACGGCCCAACGACCGCCCCGGCGGATGAAATCCTGGAAAGCAGAGGTGTATTCATCATCCCCGACATTCTGGCCAATGCCGGCGGCGTGACCGTCAGCTATTTCGAATGGGTGCAGGACCGGCAGGGATTTTTCTGGCGGGAGAGCGAAGTCAACGAGCGGTTGCAGGACGTGATGGAGCAAAGCTTCGACGAAGTCGTCCGCTACTCGGACAATCACAAGGTGAACAACCGCATCGCCGCTTACATGCTGGCGATTGACCGCGTGGCCACCGCGCTCAAGCTCCGCGGGATTTACGCCTAGGTTCTCGGCAGGTTCAGGGGCAGAAACCGCAGCGGGTGACGGGAGAGGTGCTGAAGAACCAGGTGCGATATCACTCGCCGCTGCCTCGGCCCTGTTTCCGGGCGGTGCTGTGCAGAGGCGGCTTTACGCAGCCAGTTTTTAGCTTCATGCCGCACGAAATCCTCCATCCCGGTTCGCTGAAAACAGAAGACGAGCACCGGCGCGACATCTGCCTGGTCGGCCGGTGGATTCACGAGCGCGGCTTTGTGGCCGCCACCGACGGCAACATCAGCGTGCGGCTCGACCCGCAGCGCGTGCTCACCTCGCCTACCGGCATCAGCAAAGGCATGATGCTGCCCGATGATCTGGTGATTACAGACTTGGAGGGGCGCAAGCTGAGCGGCCGACGCCATCCTTCGTCCGAGCTGGCCATGCACCTGCTGATTTACAGCCGCCGGCCTGATGTGAACGCCGTCGTGCATGCACATCCGCCCACGGCGACCGGCTACGCCGCGGCCGGGATTCCGCTGAACAAGGCGCTGATCAGCGAAGTGGTGCTCGCGCTCGGGTGCATTCCGGTGGCGCGCTACGGTACGCCGGGCACGCCGGAGTTGACTGAAGCGCTCGAGCCCTACGTGGCCAGCTACGACGCCATCCTGATGGCCAACCACGGCGTGGTCACCTGCGGACCGGACATGCTGAGCGCGTTTTACCGCATGGAAACCACCGAGCACTTCGCCCGCGTCTCGCTGGTCACCGAGCTGCTCGGCAAACAGGTCTTGCTTTCCAGCGCGGATGTGGAAAAATTGCTCGCGGCTCGGGCGCGGTACGGGCTGACCACCGCGGCACAAGTGGGCGCAGAGTGTCCGGTGACTTCGGAATCGTTGCCGGGCGACCGCGTCACACTGACCCGCGACGAACTGGCAGCACTGATCGAAGAAGCAGTGAAAAACCGAAGTGGCGAGTGACGAGCGAACCATGTTTGATCTTTCCGGCCAAGGGCCACTCATCGCTCGTCACGGCAGTTCTGTTCGGAGGAACAGCGAATGGGCGAAGCACTGGGCATGATTGAAACGCGCGGATTGGTGGCGATGATCGAAGCGTCCGACGCAATGGTCAAAGCCGCCAAGGTCACGCTGGTCGGCTGGGAAAAAATCGGCTCGGGCTATGTGACCGCGCTGGTGCGCGGTGACGTGGCTGCGGTGAAGGCCGCCACCGACGCCGGCGCCGCTGCGGCTCGGCGCGTGGGCGAGCTGATCGCCGTCCACGTGATCCCGCGTCCGCATCCGTCGCTCGAAGAGACGCTGCCGATTGGCAAGTCCGCGCTGGCCGCTGCGACGCGCTAGCTGCGGCCCGCTTCGAGGCAGGCGCTTGCGCCGGACGTACCGCTGGGCGGGGAGAAGCCGAACCGTCTCTGAAATTTCAGATTGGTGATCTCAGAATTGAGATTTCAGAAGCGGGATGCGCGGCACCTCCTGACGCGGAATGTCGCTTTTTGCTTTGCTTCGCCTTATGATTCTCAGGACTGGCCTTTGATTCTGGCACGCATTGTCGGGACGGTGGTGGCCACGCGGAAAGACCCGCGTCTGGAGGGAAAGAAGCTTCTGGTCGTGAAGCCGGTTTCGCCGCAAGGAACGGACGAAGCTGGTTATTTGGTCGCGGTGGACACGGTGGACGCTGGCTTCCGTGAAACCGTGCTGGTGGTGCAGGGCAGCTCGGCGCGCATGGCCGCCGAGTGCAAAGACCGCCCGGTGGACGCCGCCATTGTGGGCGTCGTGGACATCGTCAAGCTCGACGCCGAACACGAAGCGGAACTTGCCGGGGCAAAGAAGAAATGACGCGTGGTGCGGGACGCGCAAGCCTCGTAGGGCGACGCGCCATGGCGATTCCGAGGTTCGAGTTTCTTGCATTATGCAACTGGGGCGCGTGATCGGCAACGTAGTCGCGACAGCGAAAAATCCGTCCCTGGAAGGCAAGACGCTGCTGCTGGTGCAGCCGGTGGATCGCCACGGGCGCGATATCGGTCGCGCCATTGTGGCCGTTGATGCGGTCGGGGCCGGTGCCGGCGAAACGATTTACTGGTGCCGCGGCCGCGAGGCCAGCTTTCCCTTTCTCCCCAGCGAAGTGCCCACCGAAGCCACCATTGTCGGCATCGTAGATTCCATCAACCTTCCTTCTGCGTTGCGAAAGCTCTAATCTGAGATTTGCAATTCCAGATTCCGAGTGCGCGGCGCCGCCCGCTGGCGCATAATGGCGCCGGCTGCACAGCGGAAGGGGCCATGCAGATTGGGCGCATCATCGGCGACGTGGTGGCGACGCAGAAATCGCCTTCGCATCACGGCCGCAAAATTCTGCTCGTGCAACTGCTGAACCTGGACGGCAGCGCGCGCGGCGAACCGGTGCTGGCGCTCGACGCGGTGGACGCCGGCGTGGGCGATAAGGTCCTGATTGCCATGGAAGGCTTTTCCGCCATGACCGCTGTCGGGCGGCCCAACTCGCCGATTGATATGGCTGTGATCGGCGTAATTGACGAAGTGGACGTCTTTGACGACGCCAAATAGTCTGCCGCTTTCTTCTCTGCTTGCATGCCGGCGCGCAGCAGTCCAAGCATGGGACCGGAGCAGGAAGAAGGCGCCGCGCAGGTCACGCCCCAATGAAAACTTCGTTGATGCGAATCCCTCTCATCGCCGCGGCGGTGTTGATGGCCGCTGTTCGATTTGCCGGTGGCGCGAAAGGAGGAGATCAACTGATGCCTTTGAACATCAGGAGCACGGCTTTCGAGCCGAATGGCACGATTCCGAGAAAATACACCTGCGACGGCCCGGATGTCTCGCCGCCGCTCCGCTGGGACGACCCGCCTGCGGGCACGCAGAGCTTCGCACTCATCATGGACGACCCGGACGCTCCCGCCGGCACGTGGGTTCACTGGGTGCTTTTTAATCTGCCCGGGTCGGCGCGGGCACTGCCGGAAAACGTCCCGAGAGACGGACAGCTTCCTGACGGCGCGCGGCAAGGGCGCAACGACTTTCGCAAGACCGGCTACGGCGGCCCGTGCCCTCCGAAGGGCCCGGCGCACCGGTACTTTTTCAAGCTCTACGCACTGGATGCCAAGCTCGGGCTGAAGGCCGGCGCAACGAAGGCCGAGGTGGAAAAAGCGATGCAGGAGCACATCCTGGCGCAGGGAGAACTGGTGGGCCGCTACGGCCGGTGAACTGCCGGGCGAAAAAATAAAGACGGGCGGCACTCGCCTCCGCCCGTCGTTGGTTGACAATGGCACTCGCGTGAATGATGGGTAGCGCGCTTACGGGAAAACGACGGCTGTCCGCTTGCCCCCGATGCGGATCTCTTTCACCTTCCCTTCACTGAGCAGCACCGAGGTGCGGGAATACTTGGTTCCGTTTTCCTTCACTTCGCACGCCACTTCCGCCACCACGTCGCCATTGCGCTTGATGACCGCCTTGCCGCCTTCGACTTCCAGCGTGTAGTCGCCGGCTTCCAGCTGCGTGCCGGCCACCGATGCCGGTTCGTGCAGCTTGAAGCGGGTGGAAGTCCTGTCGGCCAAAACGGGCAGCGCCAGGCTCACGACCATCAGAAGGGCTAACAACGGAAACAGCGTACGCTTCATGAAAGTTCCTCCTTGCTCGTTCGAGCGGTTGGTCAGCCCGCAGGAGCCTTCCTCGGGTTCGAGTCAGACTTGCGAACTGAAGTTGTTGTCGGTTTCCTGTGGTCCGGCACCCGCGATTCGGGCGCCTGACTGTGTTATGAAGCCGGGCAGAGCCGCGTTCCAAAAATCTGGCTAAAGCTGGAGCATCCGCTCCGGTTTTCTTGCGCGACCCTGCCCGTCACCTGTATAGACGGATGAGGGGCAGGGAAAGTCGCGTTGCCTGGGAGTTTTCTGTGCGCTTTTCACAAGTTTTTACAGGCTGGTCACCGGCGCGCCTTGCGCGGTTTACATTCTACGGGGCGATGTTCAGCTTCGGTCGCTGTTCGCTGGCGCACGCTGTTCGTTTCGGTTCCGGATGCGATTCGCAGGCGCCCCCGGCTGTCCGGCCGACCCGCACGACCGGCGCCGGGCGCAGATATTTTGCTTTCTCGCTCTGGATTGATGCTCCGCCCGACCAGCTCCGGCTATCCGCGGCGTCAGTTACGAATTCAATCATCCGACGATCACCCGGCCGCGGCAGAATTTGACCGAAAGTTGGAACGGCTTCCTCGTCCGCTGATGTGGTTGGGGGGCTACTCCGTGCTGATGAGCCTGCAGCGAACCGATGGCTGCGCCGAACGTCTCGATTTCAACCTGTGCGAGACCCTGGGCTGGTAAGCGGATACGGCTTTCCCCTCTACGTTTTCGCGCTCGCACACGATCTGCCTTCTTGCTTCACGGTCTGCGCTGCGAAATAATCAGCGGCGATGATTGGGCAGTTGCGCGGCCGGCTGGTGGAAAAGCGCCCGAACCAGGTGGTGCTCGACGCGGGCGGCGTCGGCTACCTGGTGAACATCCCGCTGTCCACGTTTTACGGACTGGGCGAGCTGCACAGCGAAACCACGCTGCTGATCCACACGCACGTCCGCGAAGACCAGCTCGCGCTCTACGGCTTTCTGACCGCGCGCGAAAGGCACCTGTTCAAGCTGTTGCTGGAAGCGTCCGGCGTAGGGCCGGGCCTGGCCGTGAAAATGCTTTCCGGGCTGCCGCTCGAAGAACTGGTGCCGGCCATCCACCGCGGCGATGTGGCGCAGCTGGTGCGCATCCCCGGCGTGGGCAGAAAGACTGCGGAACGCATCGTGGTCGAGCTGCGCGACCGAGTGGCAGCCATGGAAGCCGCCGAAGAAGAAAAACCGGCGGCGCGATCGCAGCTCGAAGCCGATGTGCTGAGCGCGCTGCTAAATCTGGGCTACGACCGCCGCGCTGCGGAACGCGCCACCACCGAAGCCGCGCGCGACGGCGCCGGCCGCGGTTTTGAAGAGTTGCTGCGCGCCGCACTACAGCATCTGAGCCGCCCGGTGAAGGCTGATGCCGGGGATTAGTTTACGGGGTCAGGGATTGGGAAAGGACTGTTGCGGAAAGCGACGCGGGGGGACCTAGGCTGGCGCGATCAAAGTGTGCTAGCCACGCATCACTCCCCGCTGTTTTGTCATGAATCGTAAGCTGCCAAGCCGCATTATCTCCGGGCAGCCAATTGATCCCGCCGAGCGGGAGGCCGACGCCAGCGTCCGCCCGCGGCGTATGGCGGATTTTATTGGCCAGTCGCGGGTAAAGGAAAACCTGGCCATTGCCGTGGAAGCGGCGCGCAGCCGCGGTGAAGCGCTCGACCATGTGCTGCTGTACGGTCCGCCAGGCCTGGGCAAGACGACGCTGGCCACCATCATCGCCAATGAGCTCGGCGTGGCCATCAAGACTTCCTCCGGGCCGCTGCTCGAACGCAAAGGCGACCTGACCGCCATCCTGACTTCGCTCGAAGTGCGTGAACTCTTTTTTCTGGACGAAATTCACCGCCTGCTGCCTTCGATCGAAGAAATTCTTTACCCGGCGATGGAAGACTTCCGCATTGACTTGGTGATCGGCCAGGGGCCGGGCGCGCGCATCCATCCTTACCGGCTGAACCGATTCACGCTGGTGGGCGCGACGACTCGCGCCGGGCTGATTACCGCGCCCCTGCGTTCGCGCTTCGGGATTGTGCACCGGCTCGATTTCTACACCCCTGAGGATTTGAAGCAGATTGTCGAGCGCTCGGCGCAGATCCTGGGAATTGACGTGGACGACGAAGGCGCCGGAGAAATCGCCCGGCGCAGCCGCGGCACCCCGCGCGTGGCCAACCGCCTGCTGCGCCGCGCGCGCGACTACGCCGAGGTCCGCAAAGATGGTCGCATCACCCGCGCGGTGGCCCGCGAGGCGCTCGAAAAACTCGGCGTGGATGAGCACGGGCTCGACGAAATGGACCGCAGCCTGCTCTTGGCCATCATTCAGAAATACAGCGGCGGGCCGGTGGGGCTGAACACGCTGGCCGCGTCGCTGAGCGAAGAAGAAGACGCCATCGAAGAAATCTACGAACCTTACCTGATGCAGATGGGCCTGATTGACCGCACCCAGCGCGGCCGCGTGGCCACGGCGCTCGCTTACAACTATTTTGGCCTAGAAACACCGCGGAGCGCGCAGTCCGGTTTGTTTTGATTTTTCTCTGCGCCCCACTGCTTTGTCCGCGTCCTCTGTGGAAAGCAATTTGCTGCCCGCAAAAATTACCGCGTCCGTTTACAATCACTCAGATGGGCCTGACCAAGACGGTGTATCTGTTGCTCGGCTCGAATCTAGGCAACCGCCGCGCGAATCTGGCGCGTGCTCTCGAGGCCCTGGCGGAAGCCGGCGTGCGGGTTATCCGCCGGGCATCGCTGTACGCCACTGAGCCGGTGGACTTTGAGGTCCAGAACTGGTTTCTGAACACAGTGGTGGAAGCGGAAACCGAATTGATGCCGCGACAACTGCTCCGCGTGGTTCAGGGAATCGAACGGCGGATGGGTCGCCGGCGCATGGTACGCGGCGGCCCGCGCGTAGTGGACATTGACATTCTGCTGTACGGCACGAGCGTCGTGCACTCGCCGGAGCTGACGATTCCGCATCCGAAGCTGGCCGAGCGGCGCTTCGTGCTCGCGCCGCTGCGCGAGCTGGCTCCGGCGCTGCGCCATCCTGCGCAGGGCCGCACCATCGCGGAGATGCTGGCGGCGTCATCCGACCGCTCGCTGGTGCGGAAGCTGAGAAGCTAGAACGGCTGTTCGTCGGCCGAGGGTCCGTAGATGGAAGGCACCGGCACGTCGTTCAGCCGCAGATAGACGCCGAGCTGCGCGCGGTGGTGAATCAGGTGGTTCATCACGAAGCTGCGCAGCACGGCCACGCGGGGCATGGAAAGAATTTCCTGCCCGGCTTTCAGCAGCGTCCATTTCTGCTTGAGCTGCTCATCGCTGGCGGCGGCAATGGCAGCACGGGCCGTGGTCACGTTTTTGTCAAAGAGGTCGAGAAATTCTTTGCGGGAGCCGGGGTTCGGCGGCTGATGTGGCGGCGCACCCGGCGGTGCCATATCGAAGCTGTCTTGGCCGAGCGTGACGGCGGCCCAGCTCGGCAGTTCGGCCAGGTGGCCGGCAAGCCAGCCCATCGTGCCGGACTTTTCGTGCGGCTTCCAGCCGAGCTTGTCTTCCGGGACGCGCTCGAGCGTCTTTCGTGCTCTCTCCATTTCGTAATCGAATTCGGGCAGCAGAGCGTCTTTGATGGCCATGTGGCGCCTCCTGTAGGGCGGCTATTGTACATGAACGTCCGAGAAGGTTCGCCATTAACTGCACGGGCCTGCTTCTCTAGCGTGTGCGCGCGATTTTTACCCAGTGCAGGGTCATCGCGCGGGGCGCCAGTGCCTCCAGGGAAATTTCCACAAGGCGGCCCTCGCGCACTTGCCGCCAGACGTATACGCCGGGCTCGCTTTCGGTGGTTACAGTGCCCTTGAGCGGTCCAAGGAATTCGCGCGCGTCATCCAGTGATGCCTGCTCATTCGATTTGCGCCGGGCCAGCGCCTCTACCGAGTAGCTGCGCACCAGCTTCGGCCAGTAGCCGCGGAAGAGTTCGGCCGAAGCGAACACGTCGGCCCAGGCCAGTTCGCCGCCGTAGGCTACCACCACGCCCACCAGGCGGCCGTCTTTCAGATTCTCGGTGGCACGGGCGAACCGGCGCTCGACTTCCGCAGCAAACGATTCCACCGACTGCCCGATGCGCGAGCCTTTGTAGATGTGCGCGTAGGATTCGGTGCGCGCTTCGCGGCCAATGATGCTGTCCACTTCCCGGGCAGCAATCGCCGGGCGGGCTTCCGGCGCGGCTTCTGCGGCAGCGGGTTCGGCCGTGGTGCCGCTTCGCACGGCGGCCCACACGGCCTGCTGATCCTGTGCGACGGCGGCCTGCTCGCGCACGCTCGGATGCGCAATCACTCCCGAAGCCATGAAGGCGGTGCCGGCCGACCAGCGGCCACGCTCGACGCAGAAGACGTCGAGCGGGAGTGGTTCGGCGCCCGGCGGTACGATGCGATCTTTGGCCACCACGCGGTCCTGCTTGCCGCCACTGACGATTTCGCCGGCCAGCAGCAGCAAGGGCTTGGTGCCGCGATTCACCAGCACGAGCCGGTTCACGTCCGGGCCGGACTGCGCCCACGTCTCCGGCCGGAGCACGCGGGCGGCATGAGGCTCTCGGCCGTCGCGCGACCGGCGCAAAATCTGGCCGCCCAGTTCAGTGACCACCGCGTCGCCCGAGGCCAGCGCTTCGTCGAGCGTGACAAAGGCTGTGGTATCGGTCGGCTTGCCGGCGAGCACCGGGAAGAGGCTCAGGTTTTCATAACGCACCGCTTCGGCCACGCGCCAGGCCGGCACCACGGCGGTCGCCTGCTCCGGCGCGCCTCCCGCGCCGGTAGCGGAAAGCACCAGGGTCAGCGCGATGATGGTTGTCAAAATCTGCGATTTCATGTCGGCCCTCCTTTGTTTTAGAACGGAAGGAGGCGGGTTTCTTGCAGCTCGGGCAAGCGGTCAGGCGCGGCCCGGCAATGGGTTGATCCCAAGCGTCGGCTTGCATATGCTTGCAGATATCTCCGCGGGAGAAGCATGTGGAACCGTTCCGCAGATTGACCTGCCACCTCTGCGTGGCGGGATTGCTGTGTGCCCTGTTTGCCCCGAGCCTGTGCGCCCAGAACAGTGGCGTAATCGAGGGCTTCGTGCGCGGACCGGATTCGAAACCGCTGCCACACGTCGTCGTAGTGCTGAAGAACGTGGGCGGCGTGCAGGTGGATCGCACGCTCACCAATATGGAAGGCCACTACATGTTTTTCATGGTGCCGCCCGGGACGTACGTGGTGAGCGTCGAACCGGCGCATCCCTATGTGGGCGATACGCGCTACGTGGAAATTATGACCGGCGAGCGGGACGCACACCGCCGCGAGGATTTCCAGCTCGACCGGCTGGGCAGCCCTCGTCCGCCCGCTTCGCCCCCCGAGCCTGTTTTTGTCCAGCAAGTGCCACCCGAGGCCGAACAGGCCTACGAGAAGGCACTCGAGTTGTTCAGCCAGGGGCAAGCCGAACGGGCACAGGGGCAACTCGAGCGGGCTGTGCAACTCTTCCCCGAGTACTATTTGGCGCTGAACCGCCTGGGCCTGGAGTCCCTGCGCGCCGGCGACGTAACCAGCAGCGAGCAGTGGTTCGGCCGGGCCCTGCGTGCAAACCCGAATTCGGCCAGTGCGCGCTTTGGCATGGGCTGGGTGAACTATCAGAAGGAAGAGTTGCAGGCTGCGGCCAAGCAGTTGCGTCGTTCTGCCGAGCTGAATCCTGCTGTTCCGGAAACCCAGTGGTATCTGGGATTGACCGCGCTGGAGCTGGAACTGTGGAAGGAATCAGAAGCCGCCTTTCGCCGGTTTCTTGACCTGCGACCGGCTGAACAGCAGCCCGCCGTCCATCTGTATCTTGCCTCCGTGCTCGACCGGCAGAACCGGCACGCCGAAGCCGCCGACGCCCTGCGCACATATCTCAAACTTATCCCGCCTGAGCAACGGACCGACCGGCTGAAGCAACTGCTGGCGCGCTTGGAACAGAAGGGCCGGCAATAAGTGGACGCTTGGCATGCCTTGCTGGCAGCGAACGGCCTGTGGCAGACTGCGCCGGCGGAGGCAGCCATGATTGTCGTGCGACGAACTACTGCTCTCGGAGTTTGCCTGCTGTTGTTTGCAACTTCAGATCTAAGCTCCCAGATTTCAGCAGGTGCGGACCGCGCGGCCGCGGCCGAACGGCCGGCGGCGCATGCCCGGAAGGCGCAAGCCGAGACTTCGCTGCACGTGAATGGCGCGCGGCTGCGGGAGACGCTCGAAAAACTGTCTGAGTTTGGCCGGCCCGAAGGCGGCACCTTCGGCGACGGCGTCACCCGGCTTGGCTTCAGTGAAGAAGACCTGGCCGCGCGGGAATACGTGATGGGTCTGATGCGCGCGGCGGGGCTGGAAGTGCGCGTGGACCCTGCGGGGAACATCTTCGGCCGTCGCGCGGGGACGGCGGGCCTGCCGGTGATTCTGTTCGGCTCCCACATTGATTCGGTGCCTAACGGCGGCAACTTCGACGGCGACGTGGGAAGCATGGGCGCGATCGAAGTGATTCGCGCCATGAACCAGCACGGCGTGCGCACGCGCCATCCGCTGGAAGTCGTCATCTGGACCAATGAAGAGGGACACCACTTCGGCAAAGGTCTGTTCGGGTCGAGCGCCGCTGCGGGACTGCTGCCCGAAGGCGTGCTCGAGCGGCGCGACGAGCAGGGCCTGAGCATCGCCGACTGGCTCCGCCGCTACGGACAGGACCCGGCGAAATTCGCTGAAGCGAAGCTGCCCGAGGGCTACCTGGCCGCCTATCTGGAATTGCACATCGAGCAGGGCGGCATTCTTGACCGCGAAAAAATTCCCATTGGCGTAGTGGAAGGCATTGTCGGCATCAACTGGTACACCTGCCACGCGCGCGGGTTTGCGAATCACGCCGGCACCACGCCGATGGATCAGCGCCGCGACGCGCTGGCCGCTGCGGCCAAGGCCGTGCTTGCGGTGCGCGAAGAAGTGCGGCGCGAGCCCGGCCGGCAGGTGGGCACGGTCGGTTACATGAAGGTTGAACCGGGCGCGCGCAATATTGTTCCGGCGCACGTCGAGTTTCCCGTCGAGCTGCGCGACCTCGACGCCGCGAAAATCGAGCGCATCTGGGAACGCATCCTGCGCCGCTTCGCGCAGATTGAACGCGAAGAAAACGTCCGCATCCACTGTGACGCGCTCAGCAGCGACAAGCCCGCGCTCACCGACCCTGCCATCCGCCAGGCGATTCGCCAAGCTGCCGATTCCGCCGGCCTCCGCTTCCTCGATATGCCCAGCGGCGCCGGGCACGACGCGCAGCAGATGGCGCGGCTCGGCCCCATCGGCATGATTTTCATTCCCAGTCGCGGCGGTATCAGCCATTCCCCGCACGAGTTCAGCGACTGGAACAATATCGCCCTGGGAGCCGAAGTTCTCTACCGGACGATTCTCCTTCTTGACCAGCGGTTCGCCGCCAAGTGACCGCAAAGGCTGACTCGGAAAACTTCACACAAACCGTGAAGAAATTTCTGGCTTGCCGGGACTCATCACTGGTGGATTTCACGCAAGCTCACTCTTAACTAGCTGATTTCACAGACGATTTGCCAAGCTGCAAGGCTGCTCGGGACTGGCATGCGAATTGTCCCGGCCGGTGGATAGTTTCCGTTTTCAGCAGACAAGTCAGCGGCCGTTGAAGGCTTTTGCGCACTGTCCGCGGCGAGCAACAGAAACAGGACTCGCAAACCGGCCCTGACACATGGGAGGTGGCAATGAAGCACAACCGTGAATTTCTGTTTGCCGGCCTGGCGGCATTCGCGCTGATGCTCAGCGGCTGCTCGCTGGGAGCGGTAGAGAGGGTAACGGTTCCGCAAGGGACCACGCTCGACGTGAGGCTCAACAACCGTTTGAGCTCCGACGGTAACCGTGCCGGTGACGTTTTTTCGGCCACCGTGGAGCGGCCCATTACCGTCAACGGAAAGGTTGTGATCCCCGCCGGCGCGGAGGTTACCGGCCGGGTCACCAAGGCCGTCGAGTCCGGCAAATTGAAGAACCGCGCCGAGCTGTGGGTCACGCTCATCCGCGTCGAGGTGGACGGAAAACAGTACGACCTCCAGACCTCGACCACCGGTCACAAAGAAGGCAGCAAGCTGAAGCGTGACATCCTGTTCATCGGTGGCGGCGCCGGTGCAGGGGCGGCGATCGGCGGAGCCGCTGGCGGCGGCAAGGGCGCACTGATTGGCGTCGCCATAGGCGCGGGCGCCGGCACCGTCGGCGCGATGATGACCGGCGAGCGCGACATCGTCTTTCCGCCTGAAACCCTGCTGCGCTTCCGGCTCCAGCAGAGCGCTCAGCTTCCCGTCGTGGAGGAGAAACAGGGGTAGATCCTCCTGCAAGACGAAAGGTAAGCGGCCGCCAGAGCATCGGTTCGGCCGAGTCGGGAAGGCAACCCGCTCTGCGCGATGGCGGTTTCCGCCGCCCTGGACTGTGCGAAGCGAACGGCTGAGGACCAATCGCACATCTGAGGGGCGAAAGCCCGCTCCGTTCCGCATTTCTTGGGGCTTGGCTGAAGTCGTGTCCTGACGAACTCCGGGAAAAATCTCGCAACTGCTTTGAGACACTTTCCCGAAGCGGTCACGACCACTCCGGCCGCATCCTCTACGCCGAGGATGGTGCGGTTTTGTGTCAAAATACCGGCGTGATGGCCAGGCAGGAGGCGCAACTGCGCGAACATCTGGTGAAGCTGCTGCGCGGGCGGCAGGCGCACGTGACGTTCGAGGATACCGTCGGCGACTTCCCCGCGCGGCTGCGCGGCGTGAAGCCCAAAGGTGTACCGTACTCGGCGTGGCAGTTAGTTGAGCACCTGCGGCTGGCACAATGGGACATCTACGACTTCTGCGTCAATCCGGAGTACAAGGAGCTGCGCTGGCCCGACGATTACTGGCCGCGCACCGCGGCGCCGCCAAACAATGCCGCCTGGCAGAAATCACTGCGGCAGTTTCAAGCCGACCGCAACCGGATGGTTCGCCTGGTGCGCAACCCGCGAACCGACCTTTACGCGCGCATTCCCTGGGGCAGCGGGCAGACGATTCTCCGCGAAGCGCTGCTTGTCGCAGACCACAACTCTTACCATGTCGGGCAATTGGTTTTGCTGCGGCGACTGCTGGGTCAGTGGTAGCTGGATTCGCTCTTCCGCAAAGACGGCGCTGGAAATTCCCGGATGCGGCTCCGCAATTTTCGGTGCGCCCGGTGGAGAGTTTTTCCCGGTGCGGCATGCCCGGAAAGCCGAAGCGTTCTCTTACACTCTCGCGGCTAATCGTCCAGGCGGCTGCCGGGCTGCGGCTTTGGGCGGCGTTGCTTGCTGGCCGCGGCCTCCTGCCTTTCCCATTCGGAAAATTCTTCCTCGGTCATGTAGTAGTCTTCGCGCGCGGCAAACATCCGTGGGGCCCCGCCGGCTTTGGGAGCCGCCTTTTTTCGGGTCTGGGCCGCGGACCCTTCAAACACCTGGCGAATGGGCCGCCCAATGACTCCGGCCTCGATCAGCAGGTCGCTGATGCGTTCCAGAAAATCGTGCAGGTGGACCGGCTTGAGTACAAACGGCAGCCGCATCCGCTCGAGCGCCGGCTGAGCGACAGGTGCCGCCCCTTCCGGCACCAGAAACAGAGTCCGCACGCGGCGCGCTTCGCCCGCGTTGGCCGAAGCCTGCGACAACTCCTTCAGCGTAATAAACACCGGGCCATCCAGTCCGGTCAGTGCCACGTTAGCTACAACCAGCGACCATTGCCTGCTGGCCAGCGCGTGCAGGCCCTCGCGCGCGTCCGTCAGCTGTTCCACGCGCCAGCCTTCGGCCGAGAGCACGTGTGCCAGCGCGCCCTGCGCGCCCGGGTCGTCGTCCAGAATCAGGATGCCGATGCTGGGTTCTTCTGCCACGGTGGGCTTCCCGCACGAATCTAAGCGAGCATAGCAGAAGCCGGCGGGCACGCCACGGCCTCCGTGCCGTTGTTTCCTGTACAGCATCCCGGGGGCAGGGCGGTGGGGGGAGGGGGAGAGAGCAGGAGGCGAAGATTCTTCTTGACAAGGCGAATAAAAGGCGAATATACTTCGGCTACCCTGGCGAGGCGGGTTATGCCGATCACCACCCTTCGTGCTGCCACAATAGCCGCGCGACAGCCTTTGCGGGCCGCGCCACGGCCGGTGCGCCGCTCGAAGGATTCTCTTCCCTCCTTGTTCCCCTCAATACCCAAGCCCGAGCACCCACCTCGGGACACTGACGCAAGGCGCGTTCCGCCGCCACCGGAGCGCCACCACACCGCCGCGCCGCAAGCATCCTTATCCCCGGCGACGCCGGGACCTGCCCCGAAATCTTCGGGGCCGGCTTGCGGCCCGGACGGTTCGGTTCCGCTGTGCGCAGACCCACGCCCGGCGGGACTGGTCGGCATTGCCCGCCTCGCCGCTTCTTCTCCGAAGGCGGACGAAAAGCGCGGAACCGAATACTATCTGCTGCCGGTGCGCACGGTGCTGAACCGCTGCACGTCCGACCGCGTACCCTTTGAATGGACCGTGAATCCTTACCGCGGTTGCGAGTTCGGCTGCCGCTACTGTTATGCCCGCTACACGCACGAATACATGGAGCTGCCGCCGGAAGCGTTCGAGCGGCAGGTCTTCGTCAAGCAAAATGCCGGCGCGCTGTTTGCCGCCGACCTCGTGAAACGGTTTCCCATGCGCGGCGCGGGCGGCAAGTCCGCCGAGCACATCGCTATCGGGACGGCTACCGATCCCTATCAGCCGGCTGAGCGCGAATTCGGGGCCACCCGTGCGATTCTCGAGCAGATTGCCGCGCGGGCCGGCCTGAGCGTCTCCATCACCACCAAGTCTGACCAGATTGTGCGCGACGTCGCGTTGCTGCAGCGCATCGCCGCGCGCTCGGAACTTTCCATCAACATCACGGTCACCACGCTGCGGTCGCGCCTGGCGAGGCTGCTCGAGCCGCGCGCCCCGCGGCCCGACCTGCGCCTCGCTGCTGTAAGGCGGCTGCGCAATGCGGGGCTTGAGGTTGGAGTGTTTGCCATGCCGGTGCTACCCGGGCTGACCGACCGCCTCGCGGACCTTGAGGCGCTGGCCCGTGCTGCGCGCGATGCCGGAGCACGCTGGCTGGGCGGGCAGGTTTTGTTTCTGATGCCGTCGTCGCTGAAGATCTTTCTGCCGTTCCTAGAGGAAGAATTTCCCCGGCTCGCGCACGACTATCGCCGCTGGTATGGCCGCGGCGGTTACGGGCCGGAAAAATACCGCCAGCGGATTGCGCAGATTTTCGCCCGGCTGCGCGCAAAATACGGGCTGCGCTCGCGGCCATATGCGGTTGCTGGGGACGCGGGAGCACCGGGAGAAGATGGTGAGGCTTGCGCCCAGATGCGGCTTCCTCTCGCAACGCAGCCGCGCCTGGCCGTTGCACCCACACCCTCGCGCTGCTGAGAACGGCTCAGCTCAACAGGTTCTCGTCCGGCCAAATGCGTGAGGCGGGCTCTCTGATGGCAGTGGGCCGCCAGATTCGAATCTCGCTGCCCGGAGGCTTTGCGCTGGCCATTGCCCCTGCGCCGTGGCGGGTCATTGTTGCCTGGTGAGCGTCAGCCGGGTACCCTCAGGGTACGGCGCAATCTTATTCTCCGTTCTGCTCTCTGTTAACTGTTAACGCGCAGCGGCGTTCCTGGCGATTGTCACCGGGGCGCCCTCTCCCCTAACTTCCGTACTAGACCGAAGGCTTCCCTCATTTCGGTACTGTACCGCCATTTGCGGCGGCGGCCCGGGTTCCTACTCTGTGCCCAGGCCCGCCCGCTGCAGGCGGGTGGGTGATGGAGGAACCCACTACATGAATTCCGCGCTATGCGCATTCTTGCTGTTGCAGGGATTTGCTTTTTCTTCTACGCCTGCTCCGGCGGCCATCTTTCCCGGCCTTGAGGCTGGCGGGGGCCTGTTTGCCGGTGCAGCCGGCCCTGTCCTTGAACCGGCCCAGCGGTTCATTCGCTTTCCGAAGAGCCTGCCGGTCGGGCAGCTCTCCGGCATTGAGATTCCCGAGGCACCCGAGGGAACCGAGTCCGGCCAGGAAACGGCCAAAAAACCAGAAGCTGCGGCGCCTGTGTTCCCCGCGCTGCACGCGGCGCCGGTCAATGGCGAGCTGAGCGGTGAAGCAGCGCTGCAAAAACCGCGCTTCCCGGAAAACGTTGCCGACCGCGCCGGCGACTTTCGCATTGCGGAACAGGTGCGCGAGGATCCTGGCCGCAAACAATGGTGGGCGCTGACCATCGCGCAGCACTCGGCCGCCGTGTTTGACGCCTGGTCTACGCGCCGAGTCGTTTCCAACGGCTGGGGCCGCGAAGCCAACCCGCTGCTGCGGCCGTTCGCCGGTTCGGGCGCGCTTTATGCCGCAATTCACGTCGCACCGGCCATTCAGGATTTCCTCGGCCACAAAATGCGCACCAGTGCCAATCCGGTGTTGCGCAAGTTGTGGTGGCTGCCGCAGGTAGCGGGCACGGCGATTCACATCTGGAGCGGCGTTCACAACCTGGGCGTGGCCCGCCGTGCGCAACGCAACGGTTTCTGACTCCCTCATCTCCTGGACGACCATCCGGGGCAGCCCCGCACGGCGGCGCTGCTCCTTTGCTTTTCCCCGAGTTTCAATCTTTCGATTTTAAGGGGTGATGATGCGCGGTGGCTCCGGTTCGAGGCCCGCGTCCTTCGGGTACTGCGCGCGCAGAAAATCGAGAAACGCGCGCGAACGCGGCCGGCCGTTGGTGTTGTGTTTCGCCACGCGGAGCAGAAAGACCAGCAGGTGAAACACGCTGGAATCTTTCAGCGTGGCGAAGCCGGCACCTCCGGCCTGCTGCTGTTTGACTTCAGCGACAAATTCGGCAAGCTTCGTGTAAACCTCGCGTGCGTGGCTCGCTTCGGGAGGCTTTTCGTAGTACAGTCCGGCCGCCAAGGTCCGGTAGGTTTCTGCCAGCCTGCTGAGCCCGGCGATGACGTCGGCATCCACCATCGGCGGGTTTTCCCGCGCGACGTTCAGAATCTGAAGACCGAGGCCGGAAACAACCGGCCGCAGCTCGTGAATCACATGGGGAGAAAACTCGACATCCGGGTAGGGCACTTCTTCCGGGGGCAGCGGTTTGCGATGCTCAGCTTCGTATCTTCGCGCGGCAAGCAGGTATACGCAGTCTGCCGGGCACTCAATCGTGACTTCGCGTTCAGCGCCGCAGCAAAGCGCGCAGATGCGCTCGCCTTTCGCCGGGCACCAGCGCTTCGCCGGTCGTTTGTCGCACAGAGGACAGGGCATGGAGCACCTCTGGGGTTTCCAAGACAACCTGCCGAGAGTAAGGGAGTTTCTTTGCTCGCGCAACCGGTCAACCTGCCAGCCAGAGCCGGTGCTCCCCCAATGCAGTGCGCTATGCGGCGGGCTGTAACTTGCGTTGCAGATACTCGGCGGCGTCAGCGGGCGACGCGGCTTCGTAGATCAGCCGGTGTCCGGCTTCGCGCCACGGTGAGCGTGGTATTTCTGAGGAAGGCCGTCCGGGGGCCTCCACTTCGCGCACGCGCTCGATGATGGGCCGCCAAAACTGGCCCAGCACGACGAATGGCCGCGGCGAGAGCACGCTTTTGTTCAGCATCTCCCAGACCACGGCCAGTTCGACCAGGGTGCCGGTGCCGCCTTTGCAGGCCACGTAGCCGGCGCCGCGGCGAATCAGCTCGAACAGACGCTCCTGCCAAGTTTCGACGCGGATTTCCTCCTCCACCCAGCGGTTTGCCGGCGTGCGAAAAAACGCTGCCGTCACCGCCAGCACGTGCCCGCCGGCTTCGCGGGCGCCGCGCGAGGCGGCATCCATCACACCGCCGTAACCCCCGGTGCAGACGGTGAACCCGCGCTGGGCGAGTTCGGCGCCCAGCGCGCGGGCCTCTTCGTAGTCGGCGTCGCCCGGCTGCGGCCGTGAAGAACCAAAGATGGTGATTACGTTATTCTGGGCGGCCATGCGAAGGTTCTCCTCAGTGCGTTATGCCGATTGGCCCAATCCGCAAATCCCGGGCAAGGTAACGGATGTTTCGCACTCCTGCACAACTCAGAACTCTTCGACCAGCGCGACGCAGATGGCGTCAATCACATCGGTAGCGGCGCCTGAGGGCAGGTTGTGCTTGTTGCCGAAAATAGCGAATACCAGCCGGCGGCCGCTGCGCGCGTGCGCATAGCCGGAAAGCGCGTTGCCATTTTCGAGCGTGCCCGTTTTTGCAAAGATGCGGCCGGCGGCGGCGGTTTCTTTCATCCGCTCTTCGAGCGTGCCGTCGTGCCCGGCCACGGGCAGCGTTGCGAGGTAGGCCTCGCCCCACGGCTGCCGTGCCACCCAGCGAAGCAGCGCAACGGTGGCCGCCGGCGTCAGCAGATTCTGGCGGGCCAAACCCGAGCCGTCTTCGGTAGCCACCTCACCTTTCGCGATGCCGTTGCTTTCGAGAAATTCGCGCAGCAGCTCGAGCCCCTTTTGGCGCGAGCCGATGCCGGTTTTTTCCTTGGCGACGGTGCGCAGCAGCAGCTCGGCGTGCAAGTTCTGGCTGATTTTGTTTACCACCCGGACGGCTTCGATAAGCGGTAACGAAATGTGCTCGGCCAGCACCGTGGCGGGCCGGTCTGGATGGCGCGACTCGGCGCGCACACGCGCGCGGCCATAGACGCGCACACCGCGCCGCTCCAGGATGCGTTTCAGCAATGCCGCAGCGTGCGCCGAGGGCTGTTCGACCGCCAGCCACAGCGTTTGTCTTTGTTCGTCGAGCGGCAGCATCCCGCGCAGCTTAACTACGCGCGAGCCTGGCTCGCGGACGAGCCGCAACTCGTCTTCCTCTGCAATTTCTGTTTCAGGAGAAACGGTGACCGCTTCGTTCTGAATTTCATAGAAATCAGCCCACGGCTCGATGGTGAACCACACCGGAGCGCCGGCGGTGTCGCCTGGACGGACTTCGACTTCAAGCGCGTTGTCGTGCACCGTGACGGCCGAAACCGGAGCGCCATAGCGAAAGGTCATGTCGTCTATGGCCCAGCCGGGCGGGTAGCGTTCCGGCTCAAACCAACTGGCATCAGCTACGATGTCGCCTTCAATCTGCTTGATGCCGGCAGCGGCCACGCCTTCCGCCAGCAGTTCGAGGAATTTTACGCGGGGACCCTCGAAATCCTGCTGCGGGTCGTAGGGCAGCTTACGGTTGGAAAGGTTCGGGTCGCCGCGCCCGGTGAGAGTCAAATCGCCGATCAGCCGCCCGCGGGCGTCAACCACACCGAGCGTTTCGATGGTAGTGCGGAAGCGATACTGCGGGCCGAGCAGCGCGAGCGCCAGCGCCGTGGTGTAGAGCTTGGTGTTCGAAGCCGGCGTGAAATAACTGTCTGCGTTGCGTGCGAAAAGGGTCTGGCCGGTAGCGGCGTCCACAACCAGCAGTCCCCAGTGGCCTTTGGGGATGCGAGCGCGCAACTCGTCGGGCGAGGGCGCATCGGGCTTTGTCGGCCCTTTGCGCTGGCGTTCCCGCGGGACGCTCGCATCTTTGCCCGCGAGAATCGCCTCCACGCGCGCGCGGAAACGATCAATGCGCCGGCGCAGCTCGCCGGTTTCCTGGCGGCTCTGGGCTGGCGAACTCGCTGGTTGCTCCGCGCTGGCCACGGGCAACCGGGGCACCGCCAAACCAAAGGCAAGCAGCAAGAAAATCCAGGCTCGTCGTGAAGGCATCTTCTTCCTCACAAAACCGTTTCGCGGGATTATAGAGCATCGGCGCTATCCTCTCTGCGCTGATGCGGGCCATCCCGGCCAACCGTAGGGTGGCTGCGCGCATCCTACGGTGCGAGTTTCATTGTGCCCAGCCGCCGGAAGCATTATCCTTGACGAAGGAATCTTGGAGGGGAAGCGATGCGAAAGTTATGCGCATTGGGTTTGGCGGCGGCGCTGACGGCGGTGCCTGTGCTGGCGCAGAAGAAGGAACTCGAGCGGCTGGAAAACTGCGGCCGGGTGATGAAGGAAATTCTGTCGGTGCCGGACAACATCCCGCAGGAGCTGATGGACAAGGCGGAATGTGTAATCGTGGTGCCGTCGGTGAAGAAGCTGGCGTTCGGCTTCGGAGGCAAGTATGGCCGCGGAGCCATCACCTGCCGCACCGGAAAGAATTTCACCGGGCAGTGGTCCGCGCCTTCAATGATTGCCATTGAGGGCGGCAGCTTCGGATTGCAGATCGGCGGCTCGGCAACGGATTTCGTTCTGCTGGTGATGAACCCGAAGGGTGTGGAGTCCATCCTGAAGAGCGAGATGAAGCTTGGCGCCGATGCTTCGGTGGCCGCGGGGCCGAAAGGCCGCACGGCAGAAGCCGCCACCGACATCATTATGAACGCGGAAATCCTGACCTACTCACGCTCGAAGGGCCTGTTCGCCGGTGTCTCCTTGCAGGGTTCGACTCTGCGCGAGGATAGCAGCGCAAATCAGAAGGTGTACGGGCGCCCGATCACAGCGAGGGAAATCGTGCTGGAAGGAAAGGTACAGGCGCCGAAGGCTGCGCTTGATCTGACCTATTTGCTGAACAAGCACTCGCCGCAGAACAAGTCGAAACACGTGGAAGTGGCGCAGTAAGGCACCGGGCGAGTCACCTCACTTCTGCGGGAGGTGGCAGTGACCGCGGATGCCTCGCCTGGCGAAGTACTGCTGGTGATATTCTTCGGCGCGCCAGAACTCCTGCGCGGGCACGATCTCGGTAGCAATCGGGCGCTGCAACCTTCCCGACTGCTCAAGCCGTTTCTTTGACGCGCGCGCGGCGGCTTCCTGCTCGGGCGAATGGAAAAAAATAGCCGAGCGATACTGCGAGCCGACGTCAGGCCCCTGGCGGTTCACCTGCGTCGGGTCATGGATGTTCCAGAAGACTTCCAGCAACTGATCGTAGCTCACTTGCGCCGGGTCGAAGGTGACTTCCACAGCTTCGGCGTGGCCAGTCGTGTCGGAGCAGACTTCCTGATAGGTGGGATTGCGCGTGTGGCCGCCGGTGTAGCCCGCCTGCGCGTCCACGACGCCAGGCACCTGCCGGAAGGCGTCTTCGACCCCCCAGAAACATCCTGCTGCAAATGTCGCCTTTTCTGTGGCCATAGTTTCCTCAGCAATCTCTCCGCTTGTATCTCATGGCACCTCAGTTTAGATGAGGTTTTCGCCCGTTTGATTCCGGTCTAGCCGAGCCTGCCGGAAGCAGTTGTTGAACGACGCTGCCGAAACTACCGCGTCTGCGGCAGTGGCTCGCGGCGGACGCGGACTTCAAATAAATCGGGGCGCGAGTAGTGGCCACCGACGTCGAGCGAGAGCTTCTCTTCGGCCACGCGGTCAAGGTCGAGTTCAGCGACAAGCAGTTCTTCGCGGCCGCGCACCGGCTCGACCACATACTGTGCGTCCGGGCCGATGACGGCTGAGCCGCCATCGAGCAGCACTTCAGGCGACGCGGCGAAATCGCCGGCCAACTCGAAGTTTGCTGGCAGGTGCTTTTTCTCCAGGTACGCTGCCGCCACGAGCACGAAGCAGCGGCCTTCAAAGGCGTAGTGCCGCGAGGCGAGCTGATAGACTTCGCGGCAGACGGGCCAGGCGGCTACGTGAACCTGCTCGCCTTCCGCGTGCAGCACGTGGCGTGCCAGCGGCATCCAGTGCTCCCAGCAAATCAGGCCGCCGATTTTTGCGCCGGCCAGCTCGTAAGTGCGCAGGCCGGCCGCATCGCCGTAGCCCCACACCAGCCGCTCGCCGAACGTGGGCACCAGCTTGCGGTGCCGCCCAAGCAGCTCGCCTTCGGCGCTGATGAACAGCAGCGTGTTGTAAAGTGAGCCGGAGGTGCCGCGCTCGTTCGCGCCCATTATTACGGCGCAGCGGGCTTGGCGAGCGGCGCGGCACAGCCGTTCGGCTTCCGGCGAGGGAATCACAAGCGAGTTGCGCGCCAGCCGCGCCTGCAATTTTTTCGAAGGCGAATGCTCCCAGGTGCCAAAGGTGCCGGCATCGCACCACAGCGGATAGACGGGCAGCCACGTCTCCGGAAATGCCACCAGCCGCGCGCCGCGCCGGCCGGCTTCGGCAATCCATTCGCAGGCTTTTTCCACCGAAGCGGCCAGGTCGAGCACCACCGGAGTGGCTTGCGCCACCGCGACCGTGAGCATCATTGTTCCCTCCCACCGACAACGAATGGCCGATGTGCTTGCGCAAATGTGTCGGGCACGGAAATTTCTCGGTTCGAGTTTCGTCTTTTCGTCATTCGTCCGCCCGTTTCAAAAACAAAGAGCCAAACGTGAAACGCAGGTCAGGATGACGCTGGTCGAGGATGAATCGTTCGCCGGTGTCGCGGAACGGGCGTCCATCGAGCAACGCCAGTCCCGACGCCGCTACTAGCCGCTCGACTTCGCCGACGTCGCGCAGCGCTTCGGCCTTGGGTGCTGCTTCGCCGTAATCGAACGTCAGCGCCAGAATGCCGCCCGGCCGTAGCAGCGAAGCAAGCCGCGCCATCACTTCGGGCTGAGTGTCCTTCGGCAGGTGTTCCAGCACGCTGAATGAGAGCACCGCGTCGAACTGGCCCCAGTCAGCGGGAGGCGGCGAGTGCAGCAGGTCAAACGTGGAGCCGCGCAACGGCCAGCGGCGTTCGCGCGCTGCGGAGTTGGTGGCGTCCACCAGCATGCGGTCAATGTCCAGGCTCAAGACCTCAGTGCCCTTCGCAGCCAGGTAGTATACGGGAAGCGTCGCGCCGCCGCCGAAATCGAGCACGCGATGCCGGTCCCCTCGCAGCGGTTCGCGGCCCACAGTTTGTTCGACGCAAGCCACGCCCCGCGCGTACTCCCAGAGCTTGTGCCGCGACACCCAGAAGCGCAGCCGCAGGAATCCGTTCACCGCAAACGGAGTCGCGCCCAGCCCGAGCCGCAGCGCAAACCGCCGCAGCGCAGCGGCCGCGCGCGAAGCGGCGGGGGCGGCCAGGTCGGCCGGGCTATACGTCTTACTCTCGAATTCCGCGAGGTGCATGGAAATCTTAGCCGGCAGTGCGGTGCTCACGCGCCTGTGCCGCAGGATCGGCGATCAACGTGTTTTGCCCCAGCGCGGTTCCAGCTGGACGCCGAGCCCGTCGGCGATGCGGTTCACAAACGCGTAGTAGGCGGCCACGATGTTCAGGTCGAGGATCGCGGCGTCGCTCCAGCCGGCGGCGCGCAGGCGCTCCACGTCTTCCCGCTGCATAGCCCACGGCTCGCGGGTCAGCTTCGCGGCGTAGTCGAGCAATGCGCGCTCGGCCAACGTGATCGGTGCCTTGGTGTAATCCAATTCGATGGCCTTGACCAGAGCTTCATCTTTGACAAGTCTGCGGAGACCCTCCGCATGGTGCACGATTCAATAGTGGCAGCGGTTCGTGACGGAGACGACCACCGCCACCATCTCGCGCTGCGCACGGCTCAGCTCGGAAGGCCCGAACATGCACTGCCGGTACAGATCATAGTGCGAACGAAGCGATGCCGGGTTCAAGCTGTGGATGGTCAGGATGTTGTCCACTGAACCGCTGGTGCCGCCCACGCGCTCGTACAACGCTTTCAGTTCGCCGGTGGCTTCCGCCGGAGTGATAACGCGGATCCAGGCCATGGTGTCCTCCTGGCGCAAATGAAAACACAGGTGCGCGCGCGAGTCGAGCGAATGTAGGGCTGCGCCAATGCGTTGCCTCGAGCCGCGGTGCGCCCATCCGCCTCGCGCGAGCCGCAAGTATCCTAGTAGAATAGGCGTCAGCCGCTACTGGGGCGTGGTCCAATTGGTAGGACGCTGCACTGTTAATGCAGACGGTGGAGGTTCGAATCCTCCCGCCCCAGCCATTCGCCACCGGCAAAGGCAACCCGGCACGCGCATCGGTGTTCCTACCTGGCTGGGAGAATCCGATGACTCGAGCGCAGGGAAGCCAGCGCGTCCAGGTGGCATTGGCAATTGCACTGATTGTGCTGTTGGCAGGGCCGGCAGCTGCAACGGCGCAGCAGCCCATCCGCGTGGACGTGAACCTGGTGCTGGTCGAAGCTACGGTGAAAGATCGCCGGGGGCAGGTGGTAGACGGCCTGAAGCTTGAAGACTTCCAACTCTTTGAGGACGGCGTCGAACAGCAGATCACGCACTTCAGCCGGGACCAGATCCCGCTGGCCGTGGCACTGGTGGTGGACCTGAGCGGCTCGATTGAGCCGTTTCTGCGTCCGCTGCGCTACGCAACGCTGACTGCGCTGAAATCGCTCAAGCGGGAAGATGAGGTGGCGCTGTTCACCTTCACCGACCACGTCTCGCACGAGGTGCCGCTCACACACGACAAGACCGAAGTCAGCGACCAGATCGAATTCTTCTCCGCTGGCGGCGGCACGAACATCAGCCGCGCCGTCTTCGAAGCTGCCGAATACCTGAAGCATGAAGCGCCGGCCGCGCGGCGGGTGATTCTTCTGGTCAGCGACAACGTGCACACGGTCCCCACTACCATCAGCCACGACCGCGTAGTGGCAGCGGCACTGGAAGCGGATGCCAGCGTCTTTGGCCTCAAAGTGCCTGGCGATAACCGTGGAGCACTTCTGTCGCGAGCGATTGTTCCCGGCCGAGTGAACGTGGATAAACTGACGGAAGCTACCGGAGGTGAAGTCTTCGACGTGGCAAAGACCGGGTCTCTCTATCTGGCGTTTGAAAAGGTGATCGAACGGCTGAAGACACGCTACACGCTCGGCTATTATCCCACCAACAAGCACCGCGACGGCAGCTTCCGCAAGCTCGAGGTGAAGCTGAACGGCGCCGCAGGCCGCAATCACACCGTGCTGGCGAAGCGCGGCTACTACGCACCCACCGCCGCACGCGCTGGCCGGTAATGTTGCGTTGGCACTGGCCGGAAAGCTCTCCTGCGATTACGCGCGAGATTTATCGGCAATTGCTTTTTTCCGGACTGGCTTCAGCGAGCGCAGGCCGGGAACCAGATACAGGCGGCAAGTGTGCGGTGGTAGCCGTACACGTGGGCGTGGCCCAGAGGCGTGATCTGCACCGGCCCGATGTGGTTGATTCCGGCGGCGCCTGACGGCATCGCCTGCGCCACAGTGTCCGGCGGCCCGTGCTGAGCTCGAGCCGATAAACGGCGGCCGGCAGGTCGCCCGGGTGGTTTGTGAACATGCTGTTCCGCAGAATTCGCCCGCTGTCGGGCAACCAGCGCGACCAACCGTGATTGGTTTCATCTTTAGTGAACGGCATCGGAGCGCCGGCTTTGGTGGGGAGAGGAACCAGCTCGCCGGATAACGCAGTTCGCGGTCTTTTTCCAGAGCCTTGTTCCGGATGCGGACAAACTGTTCGGGCAGGCACCGGTCAGTTTCCGTTGGAATGACCGGGGACGCGGTGGCGGTCCCGCGCCAGCTTGGCCAGCCCGAAATCGAGAATTCCGGGCTGGCCGCGCTTGCCTAAGATATGGCAGAAATCCTTTTGCGGGTTCATTCGTATTATGAAGTGAGAAGACACCATAAGGAATAGGGTACAACGATGCCGGGCAGAGCGACCATGGCGCTGGGGGAAGCGGTGCGCATCGCCACGGCCAGCCTGTGGGCGCACAAGCTGCGCAGCCTGTTGACGTTGCTCGGCGTGGTCATCGGCGTCAGCGCCGTGATTGCTGTGGTCAGTCTGATCAACGGCGCCAACAGCTACGTGGCCGAGAAGGTCTTCAACCTCGGCGCCGATGTCTTCCTGGTCAACCGCGGGCCATCCGTCATCCTGGACATTGACGCGCTCCTCGAAACACAGAAGCGCAAGAAGCTGACGCTCGAAGATTACGAAGCCGTGCGCGACGCCTGCACTCTGTGCAGGGAAGTGGGCGCGACAGCCGGGAGCCTGGCCGAGGTCAAATACGGCACCAACTCCGTGCGCGACTCCAGCATCCGCGGCTGGACGCCTTCGATGGCGCGCATCTACGACGTCGAGCTGACCGCCGGGAGGCACCTGAGCGATTCTGACATGCAGCGCGCCGCACCGGTCTGCGTGATTGGCTGGGACATCGTGGAAAACCTGTTCGCGGGCGTGGATCCCATCGGCAAGGAGATTCGCGTCGGCAGCCAGGTCTATCAAGTCGTCGGCGTGGGCAAAAAGCTGGGCACCGCGCTGGGCCAGTCGCGCGACAACTGGGTCATGATTCCCCTGCGCACCTTTCAGAAAGCCTACGGCAGCGATCAGTCACTGCGCATCTGGGGCAAGGCCGTCGCTACCGCTGCGCTCACGCAGGCGCAGGACCAGGCCCGGCAGGTTCTCCGTGCACGGCGCCACGTGGCCTACAACGCGCCCGACGATTTCGTGATTGAAACCAACAAGTCGTTCCTGGCCCTGTGGGGTGGCATCAGCTCGGCGTTTTTCGGCGTGGTGGTGGTGATTGCCTCGATTTCGCTGGTGGTCGGCGGCATCGTGATTATGAACATCATGCTGGTGAGCGTCACCGAGCGGACACAGGAAATCGGCCTGCGCAAATCGGTGGGCGCGCGCCGCGGCGACATCCTGACCCAGTTCCTGGTGGAGTCGGCGACGGTGGCAGCCATCGGCGGGCTGCTGGGCGTCAGTCTGGGCATCGGCCTGGCCAAGCTGGTCTCGCTGCTCTCGCCGTTCCCGAGCACGATTGAGCTGTGGTCGGTGATCGCCGGGCTGATGGTGGCTACCGGTGTCGGGCTGTTTTTCGGAATTTATCCGGCGTCGAAGGCGGCGCGGCTGGATCCCGTGGTCGCTATGCGCAGCGAATGACTTCGCAGAGGCGGCGACGCGCGCCGTGGCAGAGAATTGGATAGCCGATGTGAATCATGGTTGCGGCACTGCTTCAACGCGGCAGCGAGATCAAGGAAGCCATCGGGCTGGCGCTTGACGCCATCCGGCGGCACAAGCTGCGCTCCGGGCTGACCATTCTCGGCGTGGTTATCGGCGTCAGCACCGTGGTGGCGGTCAGTTCGGTCATTCTGGGACTGAACGCTAACGTCATCGGCTCGATTGAATCGCTCGGCTCGAACATCATCATCTGCTACAAGCACCCCTGGACCTCACTCGGTCGCCCGCCAAGCGAATGGTTCACGCGCAAGGAGCTGAAGGCGGAATGGGCGGAAGAAATCGCGCAACTGCCGCACGTTGCTGCAGTGGCGCCATCGCTGCGCATCTTCCATCCCATGTTTGGCGTGGGCACCAGTTACGTCCGCCGCGGGGAGTACCGCGCAAAAAACGTGATCCTGCAAGGCAACCCGCCGGAAATTCAGGAAATCTTCAACCTCGAACTTGCCCGCGGCCGATGGTTCACCGGGACCGACATGCAACACCGCACGCCGGTCGTCGTCCTGGGCCATGACGTGGCGAAGACGCTGTTCCCGAACCCGTGGGAGGACCCCATCGGACAGGAAGTGCTGATTGAGGGGAAGGTGTTCATCGTCATCGGCGTTGCCGAGCGGCAGAAGCAAGCACTCGGCACGGGCGCGAACCCGGAAGACAGCATCGTGATAATGCCGCTTTCCGCGATGGAAAAACTCCATCCCGAGTACCGCGACTATGTGCTGTTCGTGAAGGCCTCGAGCGGTGACACTGTAGCGCAAGTGGTGGACTCGGTGCGCGACCTGCTCCGCCGCAAGCGTCGCCTGCCCTCGAACAAACCCGACGACTTCGCCATCTTCACCCCGGATGCGTTCATCGAATTGTGGCAGCAGATTTCCTTCGGTATTTTCGCGCTGATGTTCGCCACCAGTTCGGTGGCGCTGCTGGTGGGCGGCATCGGAGTGATGAACATCATGCTGGTGAGCGTGACCGAGCGGACGCGGGAAATCGGCATCCGAAAAGCGATCGGCGCGAAGCGGCGGAACATCCTGTGGCAGTTTTTGCTGGAAGCGGTAACGCTGGTCTCGGTCGGCGGCATCATCGGCATTGTGCTGGGCGCAGTTCTGGGCCTGGGCGTGCGGGTGGTGTTTCCCTCGCTGCCGGCGCAGATTTCCGCGGGCTGGGTGGTGTTCGCGTTCAGTGCCTGCGCGGCGATCGGAATCATTTTCGGCATCTACCCCGCCGCAAAAGCCGCCCGGCTCGATCCCGTCGTCGCACTCCGCTACGAGTAGGAAGGATTCAGCGTCCTAAGAAACTCCAGCGGAGCAGCCTGCCGGGCCCCCTGTCGCTCCTATTGCTAGGGTCCTGCTTTTCCCTGCCATCTTCCGCGACTTCCTTTTATTCTTGAGGCGTGTTTCCGTGAGCCAGACCGGGCATCTAGGCACAACCATGTCGCGCGCGGCTGAACAACTTGTCGAATTTGACGGTGTGTTGGCGCTGCTGCGCGGCTACACCACCTGCGCGCTCGGACGCCGCGCCGTGGATGGGCTGAGCCCGGTGTTTATTCGGGGCGGCGAAGCAGCCGCGGAAGTCCGCGAGCGGCTCGAGCAGGAATTTGCGCAGGTGCGCGAAGCCGTCGCCTATTTGCGCGCGGGGCACGAGCTCGGCTTCGGCGGCTTGCCTGATGCGGAGGCGTGGTTGGCGGCGCTCACCGTGCCCGGTGCAGTGCTCGACGCTGGTGAGCTGCTCGACGCGGCGGCGCTGCTCGAGGCGGCGGCGGCGCTGAAGCAGACATTTCGCGAGGAACAGGGGAAATATCCGCTGCTGGCCGCGCGCGCGGCTTCGCTCCGGGATTTCCGCGTGCTGGCCGGGGCGATTCGCCGCGCCATCCTGCCCAACGGCGAAATCAGCGACGATGCCTCACCACAACTGAAGCGCATCCGCGGGAGCATCGCCCGCACCCGCGACAAGATTCAGAAGTCCCTGCGCGATATGCTCCGCGCCCGCGGTGCGGCAGCAGGCGAAGACTACGTCACCGTGCGCAACGACCGCTTCGTCATTCCGGTCCGCGCGGCCGAGCGTCGGCAGGTGCCTGGCGTGGTGCACGGCACCAGCGCCACTGGGCAAACGCTGTTCGTCGAGCCGATGGAAGCAGTGGAGCTAAACAATCAGCTTGTGCAGCTTGCCGAAGACGAAGCCGCGGAGATTCACCGGATTTTGGCAGACCTGACGGCACAGCTTGCTGCCCAGCGTTCTGCGCTGGAGCACGCTGCGGGATCGATCGCCGAATTCGACTCACAGTTTGCTCGGGCGCGTTTTGCCCGCGAATTCGACTGTGCGCTGCCGGAAATTTCAGTCGCCGCGGAGCTGCGACTGGAAGCCGCGCGCCATCCGGTGCTGGAGGCCAATCTCCGTCGGCAGGGCCGCGCGGTGGTACCGGTTTCGCTGGCGCTGGGCGGAGCAGAAACGGTGATGGTCATCAGCGGGCCGAACACCGGGGGCAAGACCGTGGCGCTGAAGACGGTCGGCGCGGCGATTTTGTCGGCGCTGGCCGGAATCCCCGTGGCCGCAGAACGCGCGGTCGTACCGCTGGCCGACCGCGTGCTCGCCGACATCGGCGACGAGCAGTCCATCACCGCTGATCTTTCGACGTTTTCGGCACACGTGCTGAACCTGCGAGCGATGCTCGCCGCCGCCACGGAACGCTCACTGGTGCTGGTGGACGAGCTGGGAACGGGCACGGCCCCGGAGGAAGGCTCCGCGCTGGCCGTGGCGCTGCTGGAAGAGTTCCGCGCACGCCGCTGCCTTACCCTGGCCACCACGCACCACGACCGGCTGAAAGCCTACGCTTCGGCGACGTCGGGCGTGGTGAACGCCGCGGTGGAATTCGACGACATAAACCTGCGGCCCACCTACCGGCTGACGGTCGGCGTCCCCGGCACTTCGAGCGGCATCGCCATCGCCGAACGGCTCGGGCTGCCGCAGCAAATCATTGAGCGTGCGCGTTCACTGCTCGTGCCGGAAGCGCGCGAGGCCGCCAGCCTGATTGCCTATCTCCACCGCAGCCGCGATGAGCTCGAAGCGATGAAGTGCGAACTGACCGCGCGCACGGCTGCGCTGGAAGAAGAACGCCGTCGGCTGCACACCGAATGGGCCGAGCGGCAGCGCCACCGGCTCGAGGAACTCAAGCAGCAGTTTGCTGATACGCTTCGGCAGTATGAACAGGAGATGAAGCAACTGCTTGGCGAAATCAAAGACCATGAATTGCGCGCGCGACTGGAAAAGCAGGCGCCGAAGCGGCTGGCGAAACTGCGCAGCGCGGCGAGACAAGAAGTTGACGCGGCCGTCGTGGCGCATCTTTCGGAATCGCAGCGGGAGTTCGGGGCCAGCGCTCCGGTTGAAAAACCGCTGGCGCCGGAGGAAATTACACTCGGCGCGCAAGTGCGTGTGCGCGGGCTGTCGCAGCCGGTGGTGGTACGGCAGCGAGATGACTGCAGCGCCGAAGTGCAGGCCGGGCCGCTGCGCATGCGGGTGCCGCTGTCCGACGTTGTCAGCATCGTCACGGATCCGGCTCCGCGCTCCACCGGTGCCGGCCTGCCGGCTGCGCCACCGGGACAGGTATCGGTTCGCACCGCGGCCTCTGAAGCGCCGCTTGAGGAAATTGACGTCATCGGCTGCACGGTCGAGGAAGCCATCCGCCGCGTGGATAAATTTCTGGACGACGCCGCGCTGGCCGCGAAGCCGCGCGTGCGCATCATCCATGGACACGGAACGGGAGCGCTCCGCCGCGGCCTGCGCGCGTTCCTTGCCGACCATGCTCACGTCGAGCGGTTCTGCGACGAAGAGCCGGAACGAGGCGGCGCGGCCGTCACTGTCGTAGAATTACGCAGCTAGCCGGAAGCCGAGATGGCCGAAGCGGGTTCATTTGCGGACCGGGTGAAGCAGCAGGCGGACATCGTCCGCGTGGTAGGCGAATACGTGCGCCTGAAAAAGTCAGGCCAGAATTTTCTCGGCCTGTGCCCGTTCCATTCCGAGAAGACGCCGTCGTTCGCCGTCCATCCGGTGAAGCAGATTTACCACTGTTTCGGATGCGGAGCGGGCGGCGACGTCTTCAAATTTGTGATGGAGATGGAAAAATGCGGCTTTCCGGAAGCGGTCCGCACGGTGGCCGAAAAGTGCGGCCTCCCGATCCCGAAACCGCGGCTGCGTTCACCGGAAGAAAGACGCGAGCAGTCCATGCGCGCCGTGCTGATGGAGATGCACCGCGAAGCAGCGGCATTTTTCGCGCGACAGCTCGCTACATCCGCAGAGGGTAGCGTTGCCCAGGCGTATCTCGAAGACCGTGGGCTCGACCGGCAGACGATTGAACAGTTCGGCATCGGCTATGCCCCGGCCGCCGGCGATGCGCTCTATCGCCACCTGAAGCAGAAATATGCCGAGAAGCTGCTGGAAGCCTCGGGCCTGTTCTCGCGGGCCGAAGGCGGACGGCTCTACGATCGCTTCCGCCGGAGAATTATTTTCCCCATCGCCAATGAATCCGGCCGGGTGATTGCCTTCGGCGGGCGCGCGCTGGGCGATGAGATGCCGAAGTACCTGAACTCCCCGGAGACGCCCGTCTATTCCAAGGGCAACGTGCTGTATCACCTGGACCGCGCCAAGCAGGAGATCCGCAAGCAGGATTTTGCCATCCTGGTGGAAGGCTACATGGACACCATCGCGGTGGCGTGCGCGGGGTTTGCGAACGTAGTGGCGAGCTGCGGCACCAGCCTGGCCGAAGCACAGGTGAAGCTGCTCGGACGCTTCACGGGCCGCGTGGTGGTGAACTACGACCCGGATGCCGCCGGGCAGGCTGCGACGGAGCGGTCACTCGTGTTGCTGCTCGAACAGGGCTTCGACGTGCGCGTGCTGCAACTGCCCCGCGTGGGTGACAAGGGCGGGGACCCGGACCTTTTTATTCGCGAACAAGGCACTGAGGCCTACCGCAAGGCGCTGCTCGCCGCCCCCGCGTTCATCGAATATCTGATTCACCGAACGCGGTCGCTTCACACTGCCGAGCTGAACACTCCGGAAACTAAACTGCAGGCGATGAACTACCTGCTGCCTTACATCCAGCGCATCCCGAACCGGCTGCTGCGCTCGGAGTGGGCCACGCGCATCGCTTCCGAGCTGCGCATCGAAGAGCCGGTGTTGCGCGAGGCCCTGCGCCGCGCTGCGGCCGAACGCCGCAGCGAAGTGCAGCCGCGACCCGAACTGCTCGGTTCAGGCCCAAAACCCGCCGAGCGGCGGCTGCTTCAGTTGCTGGGTGAGGCGGAAGGCTTCCGGCAGAAGCTGGCGCAAGAGATTGCCGCGGGCGAGCTGCACCGAGGTCTGGCGACCGAAAAACTTTTCGCCGCTTTGCTGCCGGCTTGTCTTGAAGGCAAAGCGCCCGACCCCAATGCCGTGGCGGCTGCACTCGATGAAAACGACCGGCGGCTGCTGTTCGCCATCGTGTTCGAGCCATCCGCAGAACCATCCTGGGAAGAAGCGGAAAGCTGCCTGGATGTGCTCCGCCGGCGGCAGATTGAAGCGGAGCTCGCTGCCGTGCAACGTGAGATCGAGGCCAATCCTGCCGACGATGCATTGCGGATATTGCTGGCAAAGAAGCAGGAGCTGCGGCAGCGTCTGGCCGCGATGCCGGGCTAGGATGCCTGCCCGTTGCATGGAAACCGCAATTTTAATTGGCAAACTTGCCATTCGAGGCGCAGTTCGCGTAGAATGGTCATTGCCCACCTGAAGCATCTCTCAGCCCTGCATCGAGTCGTGGGGTGTTTCTGCCCGGCAGCTTTTGGGCCGGGGAAGGATTATTTTCGGATCCGAAAGGTTGGAGGTGCAGGAATGACGAGACAGTTCTTAACCTTGGTGATGGCCATCGCTGCGCTGGGGCTGAGCGGCTGCGCGACCAAGAAGTACGTTGCGCAGACCGTCGAGCCTGTCGAAGACCGCGTGGACCGCCTGGAGGGGGGCTTGGAGGAGACGCGCGGAGAGTTGCGACAGACCAAGCAGCAACTCGACAGCACCACCGAAACGGCCAACACAGCTGACCGTCGCGCCGGCGAAGCGCTGAATCGCGCCGACGCCGCGTCGGCAAAAGCCGAACAGATTCGCGGGCAGCTTCGCACCGAACTGCAACAGACCATTGCAAACCTGGAGGACTACCGTCTGGCCGGGAACGCGGTGGTGTATTTTGATTTTGATTCGGCAGAGCTGACCGATGCGGCCCGCGCTGAACTGGACCGGCTGGTGGCCGCGCACCGCAACTCGAAACGATTCTTCATCACGCTCCAGGGCCACACGGACCAGATTGGCTCGGAGGAGTACAACCTGCGGCTCAGCCAGCGTCGCGCCGAGGCTGTGAAGCGTTATCTGGTGGCGCAGCACGGGCTGCCGCTCTACCGTGTGCACATCATCGGCTTGGGTGAGCAGAAGCCGGTCGAGGAAGGCCGCACGCGTGAGGCACGGGCGTTGAACCGTCGGGTGGAAATCAACGTATTCAGCGCCGACGCGGCTGTCGCAGGCGGTTCAACTTCCGGCACCACGCCAACCCCCGAGGAATAACCACGGCAACAGCCAGCTCCACCGGACCCACCCGAGGGCAGGCCCGGTGGAGTCTTTTTTCTCAGGCGCGGCAGACGATAACCCTTGTTGCGGGCCTGCTAGCCCGGAGCCCTCCACCGGCGGCTCGACACGAGAGGCCGGGGCTGGCGGATTCGACAATAAAATCAGATTGACGGTTGTCCGAGGGCACGTGTAATCTGTAGGATTTGGAATGAAACGGGCGCGGGGGTTATTGCATCTAATTGATTGCAGCAGTTTTATGAGTGCGGTCCCCGGTCGCGGGGCAAGCCCTGTGGAATGTGAAGGATGGGGGAGGCACGCAATCTGCAGGGCGGGAATGACCTCACTGTCGGAGTTCCTTTTACCCAACTGTGTGCGAAGCTGAGCCGACGTGGCGGCCGATTTCCGCCGGCCAGGTTGGTTTTTAGCTCCGGCGCGGCCTGAGACGGCGTCGAATTCAAGCGCCCCGGAGGAAGATCGCCTTTGGCCCTCGAACAAAAGTACGACCAGGTCCGGCAGCTTGTGGATATGGGCAAGGAGCGGGGGTACCTGCTCTACGACGAAGTGAACGACATCCTGCCGGCCGAGGTCCACTCTTCGGAAGAGATTGACGACCTGCTCTCGACTTTTGAGCGGCACGGGATTGATGTGTACGAAGACGTCGAAGCGGCCAAGGCCGCCCGTGCTGCGCAGGCCGCTGACGCCGACACCGAAGGCAAAGATGCGGCGGAAGAAGAAGTGCCGGTCGAGCTGACGCCCGGGCAGCTGGAGAAGACCAACGACCCGGTGCGCATGTATCTGCGCGAGATGGGCACGGTGCCGCTGCTGACCCGCGAAGGCGAAGTGGCCATCGCCAAGCGCATCGAGCGCGGCGAGCTGCTGGTGCTGAAGACCATCTCGCGGTCGCCCATTGTCATTAAGGAACTGCTGGCCATCGCCGAGGACCTGCGCAACGGCACCCGCTCGATCAAGGAAATCGTTCAGTTCGACGACGAAGAGCTGACCGACGAAAAAATCGAAGCTAAGACCCGGCAGACACTGAAGGTCCTGGACAAGATCAAGAAGCTGTACGAGCAGGCGCTGAAGCTCGCGGCGAAGTTCGACCGCACGCCGAAGTCGAAGAAAAAGGCGTGGCTGCGGGCGAAGTATCGCCTGGCGCGCACCCGCGTGGAGCTTTCGCAAGTAGTGCGTTCGCTGGATTTCAACCCTATCGAGAAGAAGCGCCTGATTGACAAGATCCGGCAGACGGTCGAGCGGTTGCACGCGCTCGAACGCGAATCCAGTCGGCTGGAACGCCGCGCCGATGTACTCAAGGGCGATGCCGCCGCCGACGCGCGCCGCGACCTGCGCGAGCGCCGCGCTGAGGTGCGCGCCATCGAGGCGGACGCCGAAGTCAGCCCGCTCGAACTGCGCCGCACCCTGCAACTGATCCACCGCGGCGAAGCCGAATCCGAACAAGCCAAAAAGGAACTGATCGAGGCGAACCTGCGACTGGTCGTCTCCATCGCCAAGAAATACACCAACCGCGGGCTCCAGTTCCTGGATCTGATTCAAGAGGGCAATATCGGCCTGATGAAAGCGGTAGACAAGTTCGAATGGCGCCGCGGCTACAAGTTTTCCACCTATGCGACGTGGTGGATTCGCCAGGCCATCACCCGCGCGATTGCCGATCAGGCCCGCACCATCCGCATCCCGGTGCACATGATCGAAACCATCAACAAGCTGATCCGCACCAGCCGGCAACTGGTGCAGGAACTGGGGCGCGAGCCGACGTCGGAAGAGATCGCCAAGCGCATGGACATTCCCGTCTCCAAGGTGCGCAAGATCCTAAAGATTGCACAGGAGCCGATTTCGCTGGAAACGCCCATCGGCGAAGAGGAAGATTCCCACCTCGGCGACTTCATCGAAGATAAGGCTGTAGTTTCGCCCTCGGAGGCGGTGATCAATCTGTCGCTGAAGGAGCAGACCGCGTCGGTGCTGAAGACGCTGACGCCGCGCGAAGAAAAGGTCATCAAGATGCGCTTCGGGCTGGACGACGGCAGCGAGCACACGCTTGAGGAAGTGGGCCAGTCGTTCGCCGTCACCCGCGAGCGCATCCGGCAGATCGAAGCCAAGGCGCTGCGCAAGCTGCGCCACCCGTCCCGTTCGCGCAAGCTGCGGGCGTTCCTGGAAGGCCCCGCGCGGGATTACCTCTGATCCGCTGGATTCCAATCTCAGATCTGAAGTTTCAGTTCGCAGCTCTCCGATGCGCATGAGTGCCGGCTCAGCGCCGGCACTTTTTCTTGCGTCGAGAAGGCTTGCGAATTCAGTTCCCGGAAGCCAGGATCGACTATTTCGCTGGCGGGCTGATCATGCGATAGAGGCCGATGTCAGGCGGCTCGGCCAGGAGTTCATCTGCTTTGCCGAGAAATGCCTGCACGTGGGGCGTCTGCAGGTGTGCATCGAGCGCGGCTTTGCTTGTCCAGTTCTCGTAGAACACAAAAAGTGTTTTGTCGTCGAGTGATTCGTGCAGGTCGTAATTGATGCAGCCCTGCTCTTTCCGCGTGGGCGCGATGAGCGCCAGCAGACGCTGTTTAACGTCGTTCTCCTTGCCCGGCTTGGCCTTCAGCCGTGCCACCACAGTCAGATTTTCAGCCATCAGTTTCTTCTCCGGACGTGGATTGTGCGGGCGAACGGACGCCCGTGTTGTTCCTCATTGCGATTTTAGTCCGGCTGCTGTGCCTCGGGCCAGTTGACAGCGGTGCCGTACTGGTAGACGAGCTGCGCCCCGCGGTCGGCGCCCAGTGCAAGCAACACGGCCAGGACAATCAGGCCGGCCAGAAACAGCCGCCGCAGGCCCGTGCGCAGCGCGCCGTGGCGCAAGCCAACCAGCATAGAGAGCGCGACGGCCGCGCCGGTGGTAATCATCATCATCATCTTATGAAATTTCACCACATTCCGGGCGGGGCCTTCGGGCACCGCAGTTTCGGCGAACAGACCGGTCACCAGCGCGGGCAGCGCGGCCAGCGTGCCCAGGTAGAGCAGCCGTTCGGCGGTCGCGCGCCACTGCTCGTTGCCGTGCCATTGCCCCAGCAGCTCGAACAGCAGCGCGCCCAGCCAGAATGCAATCGGAAAATGGACGAACAGGGGATGGTAGTTCAGCATTCCATGCAAGCCTGGAAGAATAGCTTCCATCTGTGCCTCCCATGGGAGCGGCGACCGCGACTGGCAGCGTACTGAAAACGGCGTTTGTCATCCCGGGCCGCGCCAGGTTCACCCAGGAATCTAATTTTCCCCTGGCATTCTGACGAAAGCAGTTTTCTGGCGCCGTCCAGGATGAGCGAAACTGCACGTTTTTCAGCACGCTTTAAGTTCGGGTCTCGATCACTCTGAATCTCTTGCCTGGCCCTAGTTTCCATCTGCACAGAACGGGTGGCCGTCGGCGAGCCACCCATACTTTGTTACCCAAATACTGTCCCCCGGGCCCTTAACCCTGTTTTGCCGCTGCGGGATCAGAGGGCGTGAACTCAAATCCTTCGGAGCGGGTGATGAAGGCGGCGGCGGTTATGTCGCCGGTCACATTCAGCGTGGTGCGGCACATGTCGAGCAGGCGGTCCACGCCGAGCACGATGGCAATACCTTCTCCCGGGACGCCCACGGCTTGTAGCACCAGGATGAGCAGCGGAATGGCTCCGCTGGGAACGCCGGCGGCGCCGATGGCGGTAATCACGCTCATCAACACGACGATGGCCTGCGCGCCCAGACTCAGTCCCATGCCGAACACCTGCGCGATGAAAAGCACGGTCACCCCCTCGAACAGCGCGGTGCCATTCATGTTCATCGTGGCGCCCAGCGGGAGCACAAAGCCGCAGACCTGCTTCGGGCAGCCCAGCTCGGTCTCAGTAACGCGCAGCGTGGTCGGCAGGGTGGCGTTGGATGAGGAAGTGGAAAACGCGGTGATAATCACGGTGCGGATTTTGCGGAAGAAGTCCAGCGGATTCAGTCCGGCCAGGAACCGCACCAGCACCGAATAGCTGACGGTGAAATGAATCAGCAGGCCGAGCAGCACGGTGATGACGTACAGCCCCAGCTTCAGCAGCAGGTCATAGCCGAAGCGCGCCGTGACGCTGAAGATGAGCGCGAAGACGCCGTAGGGCGCGAGCTTCATCACCAGGTCAATAATGGCCGTCACCACGTCGCCCAGAGCCTCGAGAAACTTGATCATCGGCTCGGCGCGGTGCGGCGGAATCAGCGCTAGGCCGATGCCGAACATCAGGGAGAAGAAAATCACCGCGAGCATCTCGAAATCCACCATGGCCCTCAGCGGATTCCGCGGCACGATGTTCACCAGCAGCGAGATGTCGAACTGCAGCCCCTGTGCCAGCTCTTCACCGGCGGCGGCCTGTGCGCCGTAGGTTTCCAGCATCCGTTCGCGCGTTTCCTGCGGCAGACCCTGGCCCGGCTTGATCAGATTGACCAGGGTGAGTCCAATGATCACTGAAATTGCTGTGACCGAGAAAAAATAGATCAGGGTCTTCAGTCCGATCCGGCCCAGTTTTTTCAGGTCGCCCAGCCCGGCCACACCCAGCGCGAGCGAAGCAAACACCAGCGGCAGCACGATCATGATCAGCGAACGCAGCCACATCTGCCCGGCCGGGTCAGTGATGTGGCTGACCATCCATTCCAGGCGCGGCGAGCCGCCCCACAGCAGGTTCGCCGCCACGCCCGCGGCTGCTCCCACGATCAGCCCGATAAAGATTTTGGTGGCCAGCGCCCCGCGGTTTTTCAGGTCATCGCTCACGTAAAATTCCCCTCAGCTCGAAGGATGGCACGCCGCCGCGCATTATCGCGGATTCTCGCCGCAGCGTAAACCGCAGGATTGATTCGTCCAAGGCGCTGCTTCCGGTGATTTGCGTCACAATTGCACTGACCATTGAGCAGGCATCAGGCGGCGCCTTGGGGTACGGAAGCTGGCTTTCGCCTTCTTGCTTTCGGCCAGCAGCGCAATGCGCAGAACTTACCGCGAAAACAGCCGGGAGCGGGCTGTCGCACGCCAAGTGCTCAGCCGGGGTGGATGCCGGCGGGCGCGGGGCGGCGCATCAGTGCGCGTGCGCGCAGCGAAGCCAGAAACGCCATCGCGTACAGGGCGCCGAGCACGCCGAATGCGACGGGCAGGCCCGCATACTTGGCCAGCCAGCCGAGCGTGAAGCTCATGGCCATCTGCAACAGCGTGGAAATCACGCTGAAGGCGGACTGCGTGCGACCCATCAGCCGCCGCGGCACGATGGTCATAATCGAAGACTGCGTCAGCACGCCCCCCAGCGCCCGGCAGCCGCCGAACACCGAGTTCATGATGACCGCCGCGGAGAGCACCGGCACGTAGGGAAACAGCGCATGGCCCACGGCCAGCATGGCCAGCGATACCGGCAGCACCACCAGCGGAGGAAACTTCCGCACCAGCACGCCGCTCAGCAGCCCGCCGCTGATGGCCCCGAACGCCCAGCCTGCTTCCAGGTAGCCGTAGCCGCGCGGTCCGGCCTGCAGCAGGTCGTGCGCCAGCGCCACCAGCAGGACATTGGCGCTCAGCACGCCGGCCATCATGCTCGCGTAGGTCAGCCCGATGGCGAACACGCGCGGCTCGCTGCGCAGGTAACGCAGCCCTTCGCGCAGGTCGGAAAGGAAGCCCATGACCAATCCCGGTTCGACGATTGGCGGCAGCACGGCTTCTTCGGTCAGTTCGGTGGGCAGCGGGGCCTCGATAGTGGGGGATGTTTCCGCTTCGCGCCGCGGCGGCGGTTGGTGTCCCCGGCGCAGGCCCAGCAGGCAGAGTGCCGCGGCCAGGTAGGTGAAGCCGTCAATCGCCAGGATGCCGCCCAGGCCGAGCCGTTCGTAGACAAATCCCACCAGCGCACCGGCAGACATCATCCCGCCCTGCACGGCAATCAGCACAGCGGCGTTGGCTCCCATCAGTTGTTCCTTCTCGACGACTTCCTGCACCAGCGAGTTGATCGTGCTCCAGTACATGGCGAAACCGATGCCAAGCACGAACATCAGCGTGCGCACGTGCCAGAGCTCGACCATGCCAAACCACGCCAGCAGTCCCACGCCGAGCACGAACAAGCCGCGCACTACGTCGAGGGTAATGCCCAGGTAGCGCCGGTCCACGCGGTCAATCAGCACCCCGCCGAACGGCGGCACGAACAGCCCCGGCAGCGTGACCAGGATGACGATGAGGCTGACCTCGATGGTCGAGTGCGTCTGCTCCAGCACCCACCAGGTCACGCCGGCGTAGTTCAGCCCGGTGCCAAACAGCGAAATGAACATCGCGGCAAACAGAAAACGGAAACTGCGGCGGCGAAACAGTTCCGCCCAGCTAGCGCGCTGCTTGTGGACTGCCATGGCCTCTGCAGGAACCGAATGAAACAGAGCTTCCGGGGATTTGCAACCGCAAAGCGCGGCGGGTGTCCAAAAGCCTCAGTTGTAGGAGGCTTTCGCCGGTGTTGTTTCGCAGGCGGTTTTTCTATTGACTGTGGCGCCTGCCGGGCATAGGCTGCCAGCCAAATTTATCTGCCCGAGGGGCGCCCGCCGCGGCAGGCCGTGCCCCGGCAAGTTTCCATCGAACGGTGGTGTGGCCGTGAAGCGTTGGACCTTCCGCGTTCTGATTGCAATCGTGGTCATTGCTGCCGTCGTTGTGGGAATGGGGTGGATGATTCCCGCCGAGCACACGGCCACGCTCGCAGCCGTCTATTCGCAGCCGCCCGACGCGGTCTGGACGGCCATCACCAACTGGGAGAACTTTCCCGCGTGGCGCGCCGGCGTCGAGGCGGTGAAGCCGCTGCCCTCAAGCGAGCGCCAGCCGGCGTGGGTCGAAACCTCCAGCACGGGTGAGCTGCCACTCGAAACATTGCAGGCGGCGCCGCCGCGCCGGCTTGTGCTGCGCATCGCCAGTGACGAACTGCCCTTCGGCGGCACGTGGACTTACGAGCTGACGCCCGTCATCGGCGGCACCGAGCTGCGCATTACGGAACACGGCCAAATCCATAACCCGTTCTTCCGCTTCATGGCTCGGTTCGTGTTCGGCTACGAGGCGACGATGGAGCAGTACCTCACCGCCCTCGGCCGGAAGTTTGGCCAGGAAGTTTCCGTAACGGAATAGCCGCTGCGTGATGCTTGCGCCGACAGCTTTTCGCACCCGGTTTCAGTGTATCCTGTGGCGCTTATGGCCCGGCGCACGAGCCACGACGACCGCGTCCGTGAACGATTCACTCGGACGGCACGGGTGTTTGCCTCGTTTTCACTGACCACGCGCAACGAAGAGGCCGAGCAGCTTGTGGCGCTGGCGCTGCCTCACCTGAGTGGTCCTGACCGCGCCGTGGCGCTGGATGTGGCCTGCGGGCCGGGCACGTTCACCATAGCGCTGGCGCAGTGCGTGGCGCACGTCCACGGGCTCGACCTGACTACGGCGCTGCTGGAACAGGCCCGCGCAGTGATTGACAAGCTGGGCCTGCGTAACGTGAGCCTGCAGTGCGGCGACGCCACTGCGCTGCCGTTTGCCGAAGCCAGCTTCGACCTGGCCGTTTGCGGATACAGCCTGCACCACATCCCCGAACCGGGGGTTGTGCTGTGCCAGATGGCGCGTGTAGTGCGACCCGGCGGCGTGGTGGCCGTTGTGGATATGGTGGTGCCCGCCGGTGCCGACCCGGAATTCAACAACCGCATCGAACGCACCCGCGACGCTTCCCACGCGCGCACCCTGGCCACTGCGGAACTGCTCGGACTGCTGGAATGGGCGGGGCTGGAAATTCTGACCAGCGAGCCGGGCCAGCGCGTGCGCCCGTTTGACGACTGGATGTGCGTGGCCGGTTGGCAGTCGGGCGACGAAGCTTACTGGAAGACGCGCCAGCTGATGGAATCCGACATGGAAGAGAACATCTCCGGTTTCCGCCCGCGCCTGGCTGCCGGGGCTGCGGGCAAAGGTCTGGTGTTTACACAGACGTCGCTGTTTGTGGTGGCCCGCCGCCCTGGCTGAGATGGAAAGTATCCTTGCGGACTCCACAGGCAGGGTGTGAGCGCCCCTGCGTCAGGCCGGGGCCACGCCGGGACAACGAGAGAATGAAACTTTCCGTCAGCCGGAACGTATTGTTGGAGAGCTGGCCGCGTACTCCGTGGTGAGGAGGAATCATGTCCACCGTACCCCCGTCCACAATGCCACCCGCCCCGTCGGAGCAGCAGCGCATCGGCGCCGTCGGCAGAATGATCGGGGTGTTCTTCAGCCCCAAAGAGACGTTTCAAGACATTGTCCGGCACCCGTCGTGGATTGTGCCCGTGATTCTGTACGCGCTGATTACGCTGGCCGTGACCTATAGCTTTACCCAGCAAGTAGGGTGGAAGCGGTTCCTCCAGCAGCAGATCGAGCGCAATCCGCGTGCCGCCCAGCAGATGGAACAGATTCCGCCCGAGCGTCGTGCCGAAGTGCTCGAGCAGCAGGCTGCCGTCAGCAAGTGGATCGGCTACGCGATCGGCCCGTTTTCCTACGCAGTGATTATTCTGGTGGTCGGCGGGGTGATGCTGCTGGCCATGAACGTGCTCGGCGGGGCCGACCTGCGCTTCAAGACCGCCCTGGGTATCACCGCGCATGCTTACATGCCCTGGGCACTGGCCGGGCTGGGCGGGCTTGCGGTGATTTACCTGAAAGATCCTTCTGACGTGGACATTCAGGACTTGCTGGCGTCACACGCCGGCGCGTTTTTGCCGGAGGATGCGTCACCGGTGTTGCTGGCGCTGGCGAAGTCGCTTGACGTGTTCACGTTCTGGGTTTTGTTCCTGCTGGCCATGGGATTCGCTGTCGCTGCGCCGAAAAAGCTCACCACGGGCAAAGCCTTCGGTATTGCACTGGTGCCGTGGGTTGCATACGTGCTCATCAAGATGGGCTTTGCCGCCGTTTTCAGCTGAGCCACACCCAAGGTGGCCGCTCTCCTGCTACACTCTTGCGCGTGCCATTCCGGTTTGAGCTGCTGAAAACGGATGCGAGCGGGGCGCGCCTCGGCCGTTTGCACACCGCGCACGGCACGGTTGAGACGCCCGCGTTCATGCCCGTGGGCACGGCCGCGTCGGTCAAGGGGCTGACGCAGCAGATGCTCGAGGAGCTGGGCGCGGAAATTCTTCTGGCCAATACCTACCACTTGTTTCTCCGGCCGGGCCATAAACTCATCCAGCAGATGGGCGGGCTGCACCGGTTCATGGCCTGGCCGCGGGCGATTCTGACCGATTCAGGCGGCTATCAGGTGTTCAGTCTGGCGGATTTGCGCGACGTCACAGATGAGGGCGTGCGCTTCCGCTCGCATCTGGATGGCCGCGAACATTTCCTCACGCCGGAGCTGGCCATCGAAATTCAGGTCGCGCTGGGGTCGGACATTGCCATGGTGCTCGATGAATGTATCGCCCTGCCTGCCGACCGGGCTCGTACCGCCGAGGCGGCCCGGCGCACGCTCGCTTGGGCCCGCCGCTCGAAAGATCATTTCGCAAAGTCCGGCGACCCCGAGCAGCAGGCACTATTTGGCATTGTGCAGGGTGGCACCGACCCGATGCTGCGGCGCGAAACTGGCGTGGCGCTTGCCGAGCTGGATTTTCCCGGCTATGCCATCGGCGGACTGGCCGTTGGCGAGCCGCACGCGACGACCTGCGAGATCACCCGCCTTTTGACCGAACACTTGCCCGCTGAAAAGCCGCGCTATCTGATGGGCGTGGGCAAGCCGGAAGAGATTCTCGATTACGTTCGGTGCGGCGTGGACATGATGGACTGCGTGCTGCCGTCGCGCAACGCGCGCAACGGGCAACTGTTTACCAGCCACGGCCGGCTGCGGATTCAGAATGCTGAATTCGCCGCCGACCAGCGTCCGCCGGATGAAAGCTGCGCGTGCATGGTGTGCCGGAGGTATACGCGGGCGTATTTGCGGCACCTGTTCGTCTCGGGAGAAATCCTGGCAGCTACACTGAACACTTATCACAATCTGCATTTTTATCTGCAGACGATGCGCCGCATCCGCCGCGCCATTGCGGAAGGCACGGTGGCGGCGCTGGCAGGAGACTTGCAGCGCCTGACTGCCGATTGCCGGTAATCCGACCGCGCCGAAATTAATCACTTGATTACTATTCTGCACCAAGGTATGTTGCGGGGGCCGGGAGCGCGCGACAAGCGGGCCTTGACTTTTTGGTGTGCGGCTCGCAGTTTCGGTGAACCGGATCCTGTGAAAGCAAACCGTATCGTATAGCTCGAGAGGCTCTTAGTTCCGTGGGTGGAACCGGATTGCCCCTTGCGGATCCGTGCCATTGCGTTCAGGAGGAATCTTCGACTATGAGAAAGCTCACTGGCCCTGTGGTGGGATTCATCTGCCTTCTGTCGCTGTATCCCCTTTCTACATTTGCGCAGAATTCCGGTGACATCGTTCCTGGCCGGATCATTGTGACCTTCCGTGATACCGCCGGCCGGCCGGACGAGATTGCGCCACAACTGGCGCATGCACACGGCGCGCAGCTCCGGCACACGTACCGGTATGCGTTCCGCGGCATGGCGATTGACGTTGCGCCGGCTGCCGCAGACCGCGTGCTGGCGGCCCTGCGGCGCGACCCGCGGGTGCGCACGGCGGGCTTTGACCGTTTTGTCCGCGCGGTAGCGGAGACCGTGCCCAAGGGCGTGAACCGCATCAACGCCGAGTCGGGCAAGGGCGCGAACACCGGAACCGGCGTGCGGGTGGCAATTTTCGATTCGGGGTTGGATTTCAACCATGCCGACCTGGCCGCCAACATTGACCTCACGTTGAGCCGCAACTGCATCGGCGGCTGTGCGCCTGGCGGGCAAGACGACAACGGCCACGGGACGTTCGTGGGCGGCATCGTCGCCGCCGTGGACAACGACCAGGACGTCATCGGCGCGGCGCCGGCAGCCACGCTGATTGCCCTGAAGGTGCTCGATTCCGGCGGCAGCGGCTCGTTTGCCGATATCAACGCGGCGATTGATTACGTCATCAGCCTGAACCAGTCCGGGACGTTCGTGGACGTAGGCAACATGAGCCTGGCCGCAACCTGTTCGGTGTGCACCGACGATTCCACCGACCCGACCATCAGTTCTTTCCACGATGCGGTGCGGGCGCTGGTGAATTCCGGCACTACGCTAGTCGTGGCGGCGAGCAACGACGGCCGGGACGCTGCAACCTCGGCGCCGGCTTCCTTCGACGAAGTCATCACCGTTTCGGCGCTGGCTGACACCGACGGGGAGCCGGGCGGCCTTGGCCCGTTCTTGCGGATTATCGGCATGGGACGGGTGGCCGACGACAGCTTCGCCAATTTCTCCAACTCGGGAGCAGACATTGACGTGATTGCTCCCGGCGTGAATGAGCTTTCGCTGAATCTGGGCGGCGGCACTTCGACGGGCAGCGGCACCAGCTTCAGTTCGCCGTATGCGGCGGCGGTCGCTGCAATTTTCATTCGTGACCAGCTCTCGAAGGGCAACCCGCGGCCCGCGCCGGGCACTGTCCGCCAGGCGCTGATTGAAACCGGCGAATGCCCGGGTGACGGGACGCAGTTTTTTGGCACCACGGGCTGCTCCGGCACCTGGCGGAATGACCCAGATGGCATCACCGAACCGCTCGTCCGCGCTGATAATATCGCCAATTTTGGCGGCGGCACCGGTCCGGTGCACGACGTGGCCGTGACCTCCGTCAGCGCGCCCGGCTCGGCAGTGGTGAACACTGCGGAGAGCGTGAACGTAGGTGTCGCCAACCAGGGCACGGAAACCGAAACGTTCAGTGTTTCGCTGGCCGACAGCCTGGCAGCCACCATCAGCAGCGCGCAATCGGTGACGCTGGCCGCCGGTGCTTCCGCCACCCTTACCTTCACCTGGACGCCGACCGTTGCCGGGAGTCATGTGCTGACGGCCACAGCTTCGACCGTTCCAGGAGAAGCCGATACGGCGGACAACGCCCGGACGGCTACGGTCAACGTGACCGACAGTTCCGCGAGTGGCATCACGCTGACCGCCACCGGCTTCAAGGAGCGCGGACTGCAAAAAGTTGACCTCGCGTGGAGCGGTGCGACGTCCACCTTTGTGGACATCTTCCGCAACGGCGTGCTGATTGCCACCTCGGAAAACGACGGCGCTTTCCGCGACGACATCAATGTCCGCGGCGGCGGCAGCTACACCTACCAGGTCTGCGAGGCGGGCACCAGCGTGTGCTCGAACGAAGCCACGGTGGTCTTCTGATTTCCTTCCACGGTCGCGCACCCCACCGTGACGGGCCGGCGGTCGGAAGGCCGCCGGCCTTTTTGCTGGCTTTCCCTTTCCGGGGGAGGGCAGGCGCATGAACGTACGCCGCCTCCAGCCCGGCACTTTTACCTTGACACTGCGGGCGAAATCCGCAACTCTATCCGTTTGGAGAAGCGTCGGGATTTAGCCCTGGACATTTCCCTTTGTCGCAGGCTGCTGACCCTGCCTGAGCACGGCGCTGGCTCCGCCGTGCGGGGCGGAACTTCTGAAGGGTTTCAAGTTCCGGCGGTGCAGTGCGGGAGCAGAGTCTTCCGATGCCGTGTATGAACGCAGAGCCATGATCGCCAGTTCGATGCCGGAAAGCGCAAGCCTCCCGCTGGTCGCGCAGGCGGACGGGGGCAGCGCGCTCGGTGCGCTGTTTCCCATTCTGCTGATCATGGTGGTGTTCTATTTTCTGCTGATCTTACCGGCGCAGCGGCGGCAGAAAAAGCACCAGCAGATGCTGCGGGCGCTGAAGGCGGGCGACCACGTGGTCACCAACGGCGGCCTCTACGGCACCATTGTCGGCTTGGACGACCACGCGGTTCAGCTTCGCATCGCCGACCAGGTGCGCGTGAAAGTGGCGCGTTCCGCCATCGCTGGCCTGCAGCCGGAAGCCCCCAAGGAGAGCTGAACTCCCGCCGATGGCCGCCCAGCGCACGAACTCTTCCGGCAATTCCCTGAAGCGAACCGCTTGCGGATGAGCACGAATCTGAAAACGCGCGTCCTGATTATCGCTGGACTGACTCTGCTTTGCCTTTTTGGCCTCTTCGGCCTGCCGAAATTTCCACCCACCTCCTGGGGCGACATCACCGGCAATTTCGAGAATCGCATCAAGCTGGGCCTGGACCTGCGCGGAGGCACGCAGTTGGTCCTGCAGGTGCTGGTCGAAGATGCGGTGAACCTGGAATGCGACCGCACGGTGGACCGGCTGACCGACCTGCTGCGCGACCCCGCCAACAACATTCCGTTCGACGAAGTCCGCAAGCTGGACAGCACACACATTCTGGTGCGCAACGTGCCGGCGGACCAAGTGGGTCCGTTCCGCGCTCTGGTGGCCGATAATTTTCCGGGCTGGGACCTGGGCCCTGCCGCGGGGGAAGCCAACAGCTATACACTCACGATGCGCGCCACCGTCGCCGCGCAGATCCGGCAGGACACCATGCGCCAGTCCATCGAGACGATTCGCCGGCGCGTGGACGCGCTGGGGCTGACCGAACCGACCATCGCCGAGCACGGCCGCGGAGAAAATGAGATCCTGATCCAATTGCCCGGCGAAGGCGACCCGGCGCGCGCCAAGGCGGTGATTCAGGCAGGCGGACAGCTTGAGCTGCGGCTGGTGCGCGGCGGGCCGTTCCGTACGCAAGCAGAGGCGCTGGCGCAGTATGGCGGCGTGCTGCCGGTGGGCACCGAACTGGTACGGGGGCGCGGCGAGCGCACCCGGCCGGGCGAACCTCCTCCGGCTGATGTTTGGTGGCTGCTGAACCGCAGCCCTGTGGTGACCGGCCGTGACCTGCGCACGGCCACCGTCGGGCCTTCCACCCGTTCACCTGGCCGTTACGCCGTCAACTTTACGCTTTCACGCGATGGCGCCGCGCGCTTCGGTCCGTTCACGGAAGCCAACATCGGTCAGAACCTCGCCGTGGTGCTGGAAGGCCGTGTGTATAACGCACCGGTCATCAACAGCCGGATTGACGACCAGGGGCTCATCGAAGAGTTCAGTCAGCAGGAAGCGCAGGATTTGGCGCTGGTGCTGCGTGCCGGGGCGCTGCCGGCTTCCATCCGCTACCTGGAAGAGCGCATCGTCGGGCCTTCGCTCGGCGCCGATTCGATTCGCCAGGGGTTCTTAGCCTCGGTCTTCAGCCTCATCGTCGTGATGGTCATCATGCTGCTCTATTACAAACGGGCGGGCATCAACGCTTCAGTGGCCCTGGTGCTGAACCTGGTGTTGCTGCTGGCGGCGCTGGCCTATTTCGGCGCGGTGCTCACGCTTCCTGGCATTGCCGGCGTGATTCTGACGATCGGTATGGCCGTGGATTCAAACGTCCTGGTCTTCGAGCGCATCCGCGAGGAGCTGAACCTGGGCAAAGCGACGGCCTCGGCCGTGGACACCGGCTTCAGCCGCGCGTTTCTGACCATCGTGGATACGCACGTGACGACCATTGTCTCGTGCACCTTTCTGTTTTTGTTCGGCACGGGGCCGATTCGCGGCTTCGCTATCACCCTGACGATTGGGCTGCTGGCCAATCTGGTGACCGCCATCTACGTTTCGCGGACGATTTTTTTGTGGCAGCTGGCGCGCGCGCCGCGCCAGGCGGAATTGAGCATCTAGCAACGGCTCGGATGCAGGTGGGTCAGTCAGCATAAATCTTTTGCGGTGAGTTTATTACAAGGGAGGCCGGAGGGACCGGGATTCCTGCTGCGGAGGAACTTTTTCCAGCACGGCGGTGTCTAACTTCCAGGCGCCAGAGTCGCTATGCAAATACTGCGCGACGTCAATATAGATTGGCTGGGGAAAACGAAGTATTTTCTGGCCATCTCGGTGCTTATGCTCCTGGCGGGCGTTTGGGCCTGGTACAGCAAAGGCGGCCTGCGCTACGGCATTGATTTCAAGGGCGGCACGGTGGTCTACGTCCGCTTTGCCGAGGTGCCGCGGGTGGATGAGATCCGCACCGCGCTGGCTCAGAAGGGTTTAGGAAACAGCATCATCCAGCAGAGCCGCGACCTTACCGGCGCCGGCACCAATGAGGTTGTCATCCAACTGGAGATGCAGGCCGAAGACGAGGTCGAAGCGCTGGAGGATGCGAAAGACGCAATCCTTGCCGCGCTGCGCGAGTCGTTCGACCGGCCCGAACCGGGGAGACAGGATTTCAACGCGGCGACGCCCACCACCGTGGCCGCGGCCTTGGCCCGGCGCGACCCGCTCAACTTGGGCCCGGTCGCCACGGGGCGCTACAACGAACTGGCCGCCGCGGTGCTCGAATTCCGCGACCAGGAGCGCAGCGGGCTGCTGACCGACTTCGAGGCGCTGAAGCAGGTCCAGGGAGTGAACGACGCTGCGCTGGCCGCGCTGCGCGAACAGTTCTACCTGGGTCGCTTTGCCGTGCGCAATGTGGAAATCGTGGGCCCGCGCGTGGGGCAGCAGTTACGCCAGCAGGCGGTACTGGCCACCCTCTATGCACTGGGTGGCATGCTGGTGTATATTGCGTTCCGCTTCGAGTGGGTCTATGGCGCAGCCGCGGTGCTGGCCGTAGTGCACGACGTCCTGATCACGCTCGGTTTCTTTACGCTGTTCGGCTACGAGATTTCGCTTACGGTCATCGCCGCCCTGCTGACGCTGGTGGGCTATTCGATGAACGACACGATCGTCATCTTCGACCGCATGCGCGAAAATCTCCGCCTGATGCGGCGTGAGCCGCTGGCGGTGATCGCCAATCGCTCAATCAACCAGACCCTCTCGCGCACGGTGCTGACCAGCGGGCTCACGTTCATCGTGGTGCTGGTTCTGTTCCTGTTTGGCGGCGAAGTCCTGCGCGGTTTTTCATTCACTCTGGTTGTAGGGATCCTGGTGGGCACGTACTCCAGCGTAGCCATCGCGGCTGCCGCGGTGGTTGGCTGGGCAAACTGGCGGGGCCGGGGAGCTTTGACAGGCTCTTCTGCGGGCGGCTCCCGTAAGTCGGAAATTACCGACCGGCGTCTGGCTCCGGCCGGGAGGAGGTAGGAACCATGTTTGATGAACTGGTTGAATCCAGTCCGGTGAAGAAAAGAACCAAGACAGGATGGACGTTTGTGCTTTCCACCATCCTGCAGACCGTCTTCATTGGGATTCTGATTCTGATCCCGCTGATTTACACGGAGGCGCTGCCGAAGACGGTGCTGACCACCTTCCTGGTGGCTCCGCCGCCGCCACCGCCGCCGCCACCGCCCCCCGCAGCGCAACCGCAGGTGCAGCGGGTGAAGCCGACCGCGCGCATCATTCAGGCCGGGAAGATGATGGCGCCCACAGCCATCCCCAAGGAGGTCAAGATCATTAAGGAGGAAGAGCTGCCGCCCGATGTCGGCGTCGTGGGCGTGGCCGGCGGTGTGCCCGGCGGGGTGCCTGGCGGACAGGCCGGCGGCGTGCTCGGCGGGATTATCGGCGGTGTGGTGGGCTCGAACCTGCCGCCTCCGCCTCCGCCGAAGGAAACGCCGAAGCGCATTCGCGTTGGCGGCAACGTCCAGCAGGCGAAAGCCATCTATAAACCGTCGCCGGTCTATCCCGCCCTGGCGAAGTCAGCGCGGGTGCAGGGCGTTGTCCGCCTGCAGGCCATCATCGCCAAAGACGGCACGATTCAGGAGTTGCAGGTTATCTCCGGCCCGCCGCTGTTGCAGCCGGCCGCGCTGGACGCCGTGCGGCAGTGGCGCTATCAGCCCACGCTGCTGAACGGCGAACCGGTGGAAGTTGTCACCACGATTGACGTGGTCTTCACTCTCAGCGGGTGAGCTGCGTCGCGTGGCGGTTGGAATCTTGAAGGTTGAAGTCCAGGAGGAACCATAATCATGCTAGCGAATCTTTCGCTGTTTGCGTTCTGGATTCTGCAGGAGGGTCAGTACGTCGGCTGGGATCTGCGTGAGATGTGGGGCTCGATGGGCATCATCGCGAAAATCGTGGTGGTGATTCTGTTCCTTATGTCGGCGTGGTCGGTGGGCATCATGATTGACCGCGCCCTGATGTTCAGCGCGGCGCGCAAGCAGTCGCGCGTTTTCGTGCAGCAGGTGGCCGGAGCGCTGAAAGACGGCAAGCTCGACGAAGCCATCTCCATCGCGGAGCGCAACAAGAAATCGCACATCGCCAAGGTCGTCGCCACCGGACTTTCGGAATTCCAGGCGGCGGCGCAGCAGGTGCCCGATGAGGAAATCATCGAGGCGGCCAAGCGCGGCCTGGAACGCTCGGTGGCCATCGTCCACGCGGAGATGAAGCGCGGGCTTTCCGGTCTGGCTACGATTGGCTCGACGGCTCCGTTCGTAGGGTTGTTTGGCACCGTGGTCGGCATCATCAACGCGTTCAAGGGCATCAGCGAGCAGAAAGCGGCGGGCCTTTCGGCCGTGGCCGGGGGCATCGCCGAGGCGCTGGTGGCGACGGCTCTGGGCCTGTTGGTGGCCATCCCGGCCGTGTGGGCCTACAACTATTTCACAAACAAGGTCGAAGCGTTCGACGTGGAGATGGACAACAGTTCGATGGAGCTGGTCAACTACTTCATCTCGCGGCGGAGCAGCGCCGGCCGGAAGTAGAGCAAGAAGGAGAAGTCAGCGATGGCCTATAAACCACGCGTGCCGGGCTCGATGTCGCAGCCGAACGTGATCCCCATGGCGGACATCATGCTGGTGCTCTTGATTATCTTCATGGTGGTCACGCCAATGCTCCAGAAAGGTGTCTCGGTGGACATGGCCCAGGTGCGCAACCCGCAGGAGATGCAGGATGCCGACCGCGAAGACGCCGTGGTGATTGCCATCACGCGCGACCACCGCATCTATCTGGGCACCGACCAGATTCCGGTGGACCAGATAACCGCGCGGGTCAGCGACCTGATGGCCAACAAGCTCAACAAAATCGCTTACATCCGCAGCGACGCCCGCGCGCGCTACGGCGAGGTGGTCCGCGTTGTAGATGAAGTTCGCGCCGCTGGTGTGGACCAGCTCGGCCTGCTGACCGAGGAAGTTCCCAAGGGACGGAAGGAGGAGCGCCAGTCCGTCACACCGGGCACCGACTAGCGGCCAGGGAGGCAAGTTATGGGTATCCAGGTTGGCGGCAAAGCGGGCGGCACTATGGCCGACATGAACGTCGTGCCGTTGATTGACGTGCTGCTCGTGCTGCTGATTATTTTCATGGTCATTACCCCGCTGACGCCCAAGGGCCTGGAGGCGCTGGTGCCGCAGCCCAGCCCGCCGGGCGCCCAGGCCAGCGAAGAACTGATGGCCAAGACCATCGTCGTGCAGATCGGCGCGAACGGCTCGGTGAAGATCAACGAAGAGGAATCGAGCTGGGAGACCCTGGGTCCGCGGCTCGAACAGATTTTCGCCCAGCGCGCCGAGCGCGTGGCCTTCGTCAAGGGCGATGAAAACGTCATCTTTGCCGAAGTCGCCCGCGCCATTGACATCATGCGCAGCTCCGGCATCGAAAAGGTCGGCCTGATTACCGCCAAAGTCGAAGCCGGAGAATAAGCGCGGAGCAGCATGGCCATCCGGAGGCGGCCCGATGTTCACGATTCTCCAGTCCGGCAGGCGTGATGTGCTCCCGGAGAGCAACGTCTTGCCGCTGATGGACGTGATGCGGACGGCCGGCATCGAGAAGGCCGGATTACTGGGGCAGGCGCCGGCTGCTGCGCAACTGTAGCCGCGCGGGCTGCGGGAACCCAAGGAGAGCGGGATGCTTCGGAATTCACTTCCTCGCGGACTGGTTGTTTTGGTGGCGCTGCTGGCTCTGGCCGCCACCGGCTGCAATAAGCTGAAGGCGCGCGACGAGCTCAACAAGGGCGTCGCGCAATACAAAAGCGCCAAATTTGAACGCGCCATCGAGCACTTCAAGCGCGCCATCGAGCTCGACCCCGAACTGCTGAATGCGCGCGTCTATCTGGCCACTGCTTACGCCAGCCAATACATCCCCGGCGCGCCCTCCGAAGAGAATATTCGCATGGGCGAACAGGCGATCCGGGAGTTTGAAAAGGTGCTCGAGGTGGATCCCAACAACCTGAGCGCCATTGACGGCATCGGCTCGCTGCTGTTCAACATGGGCGGCAACCCCTTCAAGCCCGAACTGCTCAGGCGCTCGAGGGAATTCCACATGCGGCATATCGAGATCAAGCCGGATGACCCGGAGCCATACTACTGGGTCGGAGTGATTGACTGGACCCTGGCCTATCGCGCGAACAAGGAACTCCGCGCTGAATACAACAACCGCAACCCGCGCCGCCAGGTGAAAGATGCCGACCCGCTGCCCCTCAGCCTGCGAGACGATTTTGCCCAGCTCCATGGCGAGGTCGTGGACGAAGGCATCCGGCACCTGGAAAAGGCCATCGAACTGAACCCGCAGTACGATGACGCCATGGCCTACCTGAATCTGCTCTACCGCCAGAAGGCCGACCAGGTGACTTCGGAAGCAGAGCGCGAGCAGTACATCGCCAAGGCCGAGGCCTTGGTGGACAAGGTCAAAGAAGTCCGCCAGATGAAGGAAGCGGCAGCGCCGACGACCTGAAGCGGAAGCAAATTCCCTCCACAGGACTTCAAACGGGCGGGCTCACCGATCCCACCCGCAGCCTTTTTTAATCCCGGTTGCGGGTTCTTTCCCCTGCTGATTCTCTGGCCACAGGCTATTTCCCTGCTTCGGGCGCCCGCCTAGAATAAAAACGTCATGGGAACTTCGCTTCCACGCTGGCGTTGTGCGGCGATGCTGTGCGCGGCGGTGTTTGTGCTGCTCGCGGGCTGCAGCCGCGGTGAACGCACTGACCTGACTCCGCTCGACGAAGCGGGCATGGCGTTCAGCGGCCTGCAGGCGCTGCGTGAGTTGAACGTGAGTAACGCGGAAGTCGCCGAGCTGGTGAAGTTGCGGCAGGCGCGCTTCGCTGACGACACCGCCGTCGAGCTGGTGCGTATTGCGCGCAGCCGCCAGCAAGACTTCGCGGCGGCAGACGCGGTGGTCGCGCTCCGGCGTGCGGGCATGAGTGAAGATTCGATACTGGAGCTTGCGCGGCTCGACCGGCTGGGGCTCGAAGTGGGTGAAATGCAGGCCATGCGCCTGGCCGGCATCCCGGACGGAGTCATCGTCGCGCAGGCGCGGCGCCGCGCGCAGGGCGAGCCGGTACTGTCCGGTCCTTCGCTGGCAGACATGAAAAACGCCGGTCTTTCAGACACCGCGCTGCTCGAGCTCGTCGAACGCGGCGTTGCGGATTCCGTTGTGCCGGAGATTCTTCGCCTGCGGCGCCGCGGCGTCCACGAGGCAGAAATTCTGCGCCGCTTTTAGCTGTACGACCCGACTGTGCTGCTGCGCTTTCGTGTACTAGACTGCTTTGGGCTCCCTTGCCCCTGTCCCCTGACCCTTGGTTTCCGATAGAATCAAACCATGCTTGTATTTCTTTTTCGCATGACTGTGCCGTCCGTGCTGGCATTCGTGTTGCTGCAGGCGACTTGTGCGGTGCCGCTCGGGCCCGGCTACCACATCCGCGAGCAGGAAGTCGAACTGCATTTCACGCCAGCGCGGGTCGGCCAGGTGCACGTCCGTGCGAGGTATGAGCTCGAAAACACCGGCAACGCGCCGCTGCCGGCGCTGGCGATTTCCCTGCCCGCCGCAGCCGCCGGCGCGGACGGCGGCTTGGTCGTCTCCGTTGAAGAGAAAATTGGCCGGCCGCAGCCCGACACCGGATTGCAGCCGCCCGGTTCCGACGAAGAGGCGCGCACTGGGTTGGCGATCGAATTCTCTCCGGCCTGGCCGAAAAGAGAAAAAGTTGAACTCGTCCTCGATTACGACCTTCCGCTTGCCTCCTTGTCTAGCACGGAGCTTGATTCCGCGGCGTCCCGAAGCGCCGAACCAGCCGGGGCGTTCTACTTCGCGTTCGAAAAGTGGTTCCCAGAACTTATCCCGCCCGACCGCGTCTTCGCGCGCGGCACCGGCCGCGCCGAAAAGGTGCACATTCGAATCCGCGTGCCGGAAGGCTGGCGCGCGCTCAGTTCCGGCAGGCCTAAAGGGGCGAAACACCGCCGCGGAGAAACCGAACATCGCTTCGAAATCAGTCGCGACGATTTCGACCCCTTCGTCCTCGCCGGCCGCTATCATCAGCAGCGCGTCCGCGCCCGCGGCCAGACAGTCCTTTTCTGGACGCTGGAGCCGGTCAAGTCATCGGCACTCCATCCGACCGGTGAAGCTTTCGCAGCAACACTTATATTTCTGGAACAGGTGCTCGGACCGAGGCAAAAACAACACGCACCCGTTTGGATTGCAGCACTGCCCGCCCTCAGCGCGCTTCCAGATAACTCCACCGGGGTGCCGCGGATTAATTCCTTCGCACAAGGACTCCTGGTTGCGCCTGACTGGGAACTCGATACAGCTCACCACGAAAAGCAGTATCGGGCATTCGAGGAGTACCTGGCCGAATTGTGGCTTGAGCGTCTGACGTCCCCGGCGAGCAGCCTGTCACCGGGATTGGTTGCCTATCTAGGCGATCAGGCCCGCGTCGAAAGACTGGGCTTGGAAAGCAGCAGCTCGGCGGTCACCGCCCTGTTAAGCGAGTACGACACTGCGGTTTCCGCTTTCGGCGAGCAGCCTGGTGATGTTCTAAAAGCTCAATTGTTTGCCGCGGCCCTGCAGGACCGGGTCGGCCGTGAAAATTTTCTGGCGGCGCTGCGCAGGATGATCCAGGCGCGACGCGGACTGGACTGGAACGCGAACGACCTGCGCGCCGCAGTCGAATACGAATCGGGGCAGAATCTGGGCGATTTTTTCCGCAGCTGGCTCGGCCAGGCCGGTATCCCCGAAGAGTTCCGCAAGCGCTACGAAGCCCGGCCCGGCGCGAAATAGCCGATTACCGGCTGCGCGTTTCGCTCTCCTCCTATTGCCCTGAGCCGCCCGGCGGGCTGGAACCGCCGGGTGGAGTTCCTCCGCCGGGTTGAAATGGCGGCGGAGGCACAATCGGCTTGTCTTCTTCAGCACTGGGACCAAATGGTTCCCGGAAGTCATGCCAGTAGTCCAGTCCGAACTTGAACTGGTAATTCCACTTGTAGCCGTCCGGCAGCGTGAAGCTGAAACGGATGCGAAACTCCCAGTCGGTATGTGACGTCCCGGGAGCTACAAACCCAGGTGGCGCGGATCCGCAACATTTCGGATTCCACTCGAAGCTGCGGTAGAAATGCACCCCCTCCGGCACCAGCGCGCGAAACGATGCGATGCGGTCACCCGCCGGATAGACTTCACCGGCCAGTGTGACGCGCGCGGTAGTCGTCACATTCACCTCGTACACCCTGTACAAAATCTGATAGCCCACTTCTACCTTGAAGCACGGCACCACCACCTGCCAGGCAGCCGGCAGCCCGCTCAGGTCAATCGTCCACGGGCCAATACTCAGTCCTTGTGCCGTCTCGGAGAAGATGCCGTCGAACGTGGGATTGGCATCCGTGGGCAGACGGGCGCCTTCGACGATTCGCGCCGCTTCCGAGGCTTGCAGGAAGTCCGGCACAATTTCCACCGGGATGACGGTCGGAGGATTGAAGTCGTAGACGGTGCCAGCCGGGGGTTCGAAACAGTCATAGACATGCATAACTCGTCGTGCTCCGTGTTTTTCTCCGTCCCAGCGCTTGTCGAACTTCAAGTTTCCGCGAACAAATTCGGACATGGCGATTCTCCTCGGAGTAACGCAGGAGTAAACGACCGCCGCATGCTATCCCGCCCGGCTCGCCAAGTCAATCCGTGCGACGTCGCGAGCAGCGGCCTGCGTTTGTTCACACCGGCTTTACATCATTCGACAATCGTTTACACCGGCTTCGGACTGCTGATTGGTATGAATCGGGCTTGGGGGCACGCTACCCAGAGGCGACGATGAAGCGTTCCACAGGAATCCTGCTGGCGGCAGTGGCAGTGGTGCTGATCGTGGCAGTGGCCGCTTCCGCCGGAGAAGATATAATCGCAAAGTCGCAGGCTAAACTCGGCCTGGCCGACGCGCAGGCCACGGAACTCCGTGCCGAGTTCACCCGGCTGCAGCCGCTCTCGAATCGTGTGGTGACGCTGAAGAGAAAGCTGCAGGCGCTCGGAACCGCTAGCAGCCCGGGTCAGCGCGCCATGGACGCCAAGCGGGCGGAACTCAAAGCGGCCAAACAGCACACACGCGAACAGTACGCTGCTGCGATGCGACAGGTTCTGACCGCCGAGCAGTGGGCCAAATACGAGGCCATGCAGCACGAAGCGAAAAAATCGGCGCAGAGCAACAAGTATTAGTCATGGTCCAGCACCTCACCGGGCGCGACGCAACCGTGGTAAGAGCGTCAGGCAGACACTAGCGCAGCATCCAAAACAGTCTTAACGGCTCGTTCTTCCATCCACCACGGGCAACCGACCGCGTCGGGAGGCAACCCACCAGCCTCCCGCCGTCCCCTTTTCGGGAACCGCGGCAGCCGGCGGGCGAATCGTGCCGGCGATTTCTACGGTTCGCTTTGGTTGCTGCGTCAGGCCAGGGCGATCAGCTCGATTTCGACACGAGCATTTTTGGGCAGATCTTTTACCGCAATCGTGGCGCGGGCGGGCGGGTCTTTCGCGAAGTAGCGCGCATAGACTTCGTTCATTGCCGCAAAATCGTTGATGTCGGCCAGATAGACAGTTGTCTTCACTACTCGGTTGAGCGAACTGCCGGCAGCTTCGACAATCCCTTTCAAGTTCTCCAGCACCCGCTCGGTCTGCTGCGCGACGCCACCTTCGATCATCTGTCCGCTGCCCGGGTCGAGCGGGATCTGGCCGGAGACGAACAGGAATCCGTTGACTTTGACGGCTTGGGAATACGGGCCGATGGCTTTCGGCCCGCGGTCGGTGGAAATGATTTGTTTCATGAGGCCTCCGCGAAGTCGGGCTCGTCCCGTGGCGCGAGACGCGCACACAGTGTATCCGCTAGCGCCGCCAGCGCACAGCACCAAAATGTACGGACACCTACAATGCGGCGCGAAGGCCTGAGGATCACGACGAAACCCGAGTGCGCGCGGGCAGCCCCGCGCGCGGCAGGGCCCACCGCAAAATGTGAGGTTTTGGATGGTGGGCCTGGGTAGACTCGAACTACCGACCTCACCCTTATCAGGGGTGCGCTCTAACCACCTGAGCTACAGGCCCACGGGAAGAGCTGGAAACTGCAAACTCATCATAGCGGCTGCCCCTGAAGCGGTCAAGGCGCTGCGGAGGCGCCATCAGGCGCGGTAGACGCGCTCGGCGCCGTAGACGCCGCCGATGCGCTTAATGTTCGCTACGATGCGGTCGAGCTGCCGCCGGTCGGCGATCTCGAGCAGAATGTCAATCCGCGCGTGCAGGTTTTCGCTGCGGGTTTCGAGCGCGCGGATGTTCGAGCCGGCGTCGCTGATCACTTTGGTGATTTCCGCGAGCATGCCGGTGCGATCCTCGGCGCGAATCAACAGCCGCACCGGGAAACTGATGTCGGCCTGCCGCGCCCATTCCACGGGGATGCGGCGCTCGGCTTCGTAGAGCAAACGCTGCACATTCGGGCAGAACTTGCTGTGCACGGCCACGCCGCGGCCGCGAGTCACATAGCCAACGATTTCATCGCCGCGAATCGGGTTGCAGCACTGTGCGCGATAGACCATCAGGTCGTCGTGGCCGCGGACCAGAATCGCCGCGTCGCGGATGCCCAGCGCCCGCTTCACGCGAGTGACCAGTTGCGGCTTCTTGTCTTCGGGTCGTTCGATCAGCCGCTCGCCGGTGGCCTTGGCCAGAATCTGCCGCGCCGACCACTTTCCGTAGCCCAGTCCGGCGTACAGGTCTTCGATTTTTCCGCAGCCGTACTCGGTGGCTACCCGCTGCAGGTCGGCATCCGGGATTTTCTTCAGACTCAGGCCGAACTGCCGCGCTTCTTTTTCCATCAGCCGCCGACCAACCTCGGTGGCTTGCTGGCGTTCGTGCAGATTGATCCATTGTCGGATTTTGCTGCGCGCGCGCGAGGTGCAAACAAAGTTCAGCCAGTCGCGGCTGGGCGCGTGGCCTTTTTGCGTGAGGATTTCGACGACGTCGCCGTTCGAGAGCTGGTGCCGCAGGGGAACAATCTGCCCGTTCACCTTCGCGCCGATGCACTGGTGGCCGACTTCGGTATGCACCGCATAAGCAAAATCCACCGGCGTGGCGCCCCGCGGCAACACAATTACGCGGCCTTTCGGAGTGAACGTATAGACTTCCTCCGGGTACAGATCCACTTGCAGAGTGGACATAAACTCGGAAGGTTCCTGCATCTCCTGCACCCACTCGATAAGCTGCCGCATCCAGACGATGCGCTGGTCGTCGGTTTCCGACGGCTGGGCGCCGTCCTTGTATTTCCAGTGCGCGGCCACGCCCTGTTCGGCGATGCGGTGCATTTCTTGGGTGCGGATCTGCACTTCAAACGGCTGTCCGTGATGAATCACGGTGGTGTGCAGCGACTGGTAAAGGTTCGGGCGCGGCATGGCGATGTAGTCCTTGAAGCGGCCCGGCACCGGCCGCCAGATCTGGTGGATGACGCCGAGCGCAGCGTAGCAGTTGCGCACCGTGTCGGTGACCACGCGTACTGCCAGCAGGTCGTAGATCTGGTCGAAGGCGCGCTGCTGCCGCTGGATTTTGCGGTGAATCGAGTACAGCCGCTTGATGCGTCCGTCCACTTCCGCCGGGATGGAGTTTTCCACCAGTTTCTTGCGGATCAGATCCTGCACTTCGTGAAGGAATTTTTCGTAATACCTGCTCTTCGACGCCACCTGCTTCTGCAGTTCGAGATAAGCGTCGCTTTCCAGATAGCTGAAGGCCAGATCCTCCAGTTCCCCGCGGATCAAGGCCATGCCGAGCCGGTGGGCGATGGGGGCATAGATATCCAGCGTTTCGCGGGCGATGCGGTCGCGTTTTTCCTTCGGAAGGAACTGCAGCGTGCGCATGTTGTGCAGCCTGTCGGCCAGCTTCACCACCACCACGCGGACGTCGTCGGCCATGGCCAGCAGCATTTTGCGGACGTTTTCTGCCTGGCGGGTTTCTGGGGCCAGAAAGTCGAGCCGGGTGAACTTCGTGGCGCCTTCCACAATCCGGGCCACGTCCGGGCCGAACTGCTCGGCAATCGTTTCCAGCGGAAGTTTCGTGTCTTCGACGACGTCGTGCAACAGCGCGCCGCACAGTGTGGCCACGTCGAGTTTCATATCGGCCAAAATGTGTGCCACCTCGAGCGGATGGGAAAGAAAGGGCTCGCCCGATTCGCGCAACTGTTCCGCGTGCTGCTTGCGGGCGAATTCGAACGCGCGCCGGAGCAATTCGAGGTCGTCGTTCGGGCGGTTTATGCGGACCTTGGCCAGCAGCTCACCGAAACGTGCCTCGATGGCCCGTTGCGGGAAACGGGATGCGAGCGGATTCGTCAGCGGTGGCATGGTGGGATCCCTTGCAGCTCAATTGTACGCGAGCCGGAGCCAGCAAAGGAAGCAGAGGCGGCGGCGCAGCCGGATGCGGCAACCGGGAAATACCCTTCCAGCACGTTTCCCTAGGGACGCGGCAGGCTGCGACGCTGCACGGGCCGCGGGTTGTTGCCAGTCTTGCAGTCGAGCGGACTAAAGCTGCAGCAGGCACGATTTGTCGCAAGTGATTGGCGCACCTTGCGGCAGCAGCGAGCACTGCAACACCTCGCGGGCCGTAGTGCGCCTCCAGCCCGGCACCTGCCAGACGGTGGAAATCGTCGCGCGCCGGTCTTCGTGCGGGCAGCGCACCGAGCGCGCGCCGTAGCCCACCCCGAACCGCTGCACAACGTAAATCGTCCCTGCCCATGCCAGCACGACAAAAATGATGGCCAGCCAGATGCCAACTGTCATGGCTATCCCTCCCGGTGATGGCTCGCCGCCGTAGACCGAAGCAGCCATCCCCTGATCACGCGCCCTCGGTGGTAAGGCAAGCACGGCCGATGCCAACCGAGCGGGTTCTGTTTCTTCAATTCTACCGCTATCTGGAGCCACGGCCTGAGACTGGAAAAATGCCGGGGAAGTCCGGAAGTGCTCGCGTTTCAGTGGCCGAAAAGACTCAGGATGGGAAGATTGGCGCAACCAGCGAGGGGCAGAAGTACGGCGAAATCTGGAGCACGGCTCCGGATTTGACAGCCCGGGGTCGCCGTTTCAACGGGTTAGCACCCGTGCAATCCAGACACCTGTGGCGTAGAGATTGCTCAACAGACGTCGGGGAGGAGGGAGGAGAGCGTATGTCTCGCCGTGAGGTTCCCGCCGTGGAGTTTGAAATCGGTACCTATGTCTGCCCAAAAAAGAGGAAGCGTGTTCCCCTGACCGCCACCCATTCTGTTTCAGACCTCGAGTGGCCGGTGGTGGTAGAAAAATGTCCGGCCTGTGGGCAGCGACATCAGATTCAGTACTGCGAGCTGCGTCACCCGCCGGTATTCGGCTACGAATGAGTCAAAACGGCTGAGAAGGTTCCGCGCAGAACATGCAGAAGAGGCTGCCATGAGCCAGATCCAAGCCCCGGAAATGAGTGAGCTGCTGGAGGGCTGGAGCGAGCGCGCCGAAAATCTGATCCCCATCCTGCAGGAGATCCAGGAGCGCTATCGCTACCTGCCTGAAACGGCGCTGCGCGAAGTGGCGGAGCGTCTGCACGTGTCCCTGCCCGAAGTTTTCCACGTGGCCACGTTTTACAACTGCTTCAGCCTCGAACCGGTGGGCGAGTACCTGATTCAGGTGTGCATGGGCACGGCGTGCCACGTGCGCGGAGCGCCACGGGTGCTCGACCGCATCCTGCGCGATTTGAAGCTGCCGCACCCGGGCACCACGCAGGACATGCAGTTCACCGTGCGCACAGTGCGCTGTATCGGTTGCTGCGGCCTGGCGCCGGTGGTTCGCGTGAACTCCCATACCCACCCCCACCTGACCCAGGCCCGCGTGCCGGGCCTTCTGAAGAAGTACCGGCCCAGGGAGAGAAGGCCAGGAGTGACCGCCGAAACGACTGCTTCCGAGGGGCGAACCCACGCTGAGGCCCAGCGAGGCTGACTATGCCAGCGCTACGTTCGTCTGCGTTGCTCACCATTGAAGAACTGGAAGCCTATCGCCAGCGCTGTGTGGCTGCGGCTGACCCGGAGCGCATTCGTGTTACGGTCTGCGCCGGCAGTGGCTGCAGTGCTGCCGGCGCCCACGATGTCCTGAAAAATCTGCGCGCGGCGGTATCCGGTGCTGGATTGGAAGCCCAAATCGAAGTCAAGAGCACCGGCTGCCACGGCTTTTGCGAAAAGGGCCCGGTAATGATCATCTGGCCCGAGGGAACTTTCTACAACCAGGTGAAGCCGCCCGACGCAAAGGCCATCATCGCGAGCCTGTCGAATGGCCGGCAGCCTGTCGAAAGACTCCTCTTCAAGGATCCCCAGACCGGCCAGCGCATCCTGCGGGAAAACCAAGTTCCGTTCTACGCCCGCCAGATGCGCATTTTGTTCGGCAACAACGGCCAGATTGATCCGAAGAACATCGAAGATTACCTGCGCGTCGGTGGTTATGGTGCATTGTCAAAAGTGCTGTCCGGCATGCAACCTGACCAAGTCATCGAAGAAATCACGCGCAGCGGCCTGCGGGGACGCGGCGGCGCGGGCTTTCCCACCGGGGTGAAGTGGAAGGCCTGCCGCACGAACCCGGCTGCGCCGCGCTACATCATCTGCAACGCCGACGAAGGCGACCCGGGCGCTTTCATGGATCGCAGCCTGCTCGAGGGCAATCCGCACAGCGTGCTCGAAGGCATGATCATCGGCAGCGTTGCGATGGGCGCCAGCCAGGGCTTCATCTACGTGCGCGCAGAGTACCCGCTGGCGGTCGAACATTTGCGCGTGGCTATCGGCCAGGCGGAAGAGCTGGGCCTGCTGGGTGACAACATCCTCGGCAGCGGCCACAGCTTCCGCGTCAAGCTGGTGCAGGGTGCCGGCGCATTCGTGTGCGGCGAAGAAACCGCACTGATTGCCTCGGTGGAAGGAAAGGTGGGCGAGCCGCACCCGAGGCCGCCGTACCCGGTGCAGAAAGGCCTTTGGGGCAAGCCGACGGTTATCAACAACGTCAAAACCTGGGCCAGCGTTCCGGTCATTATCAACCGCGGCGCTGACTGGTACAGCTCCATCGGCACCGCCGGCAGCAAGGGCACCATGGTCTTCTCGCTGGTGGGCAAAATCAACAACACCGGACTGGTGGAAGTGCCCATGGGCATCACCCTGCGAGAGATGATTTACGACATCGGCGGCGGCATTCCCGGCGGCAAAAAGTTGAAAGCCGTGCAGATCGGCGGGCCTTCCGGCGGTTGCATCCCCGCCGACCTGATTGACCTGCCGATTGACTATGAGGCGCTGACGAAGGCTGGTTCGATGATGGGCTCGGGCGGCATGGTTGTCATGGACGAAGACACCTGCATGGTGGACGTCGCCCGCTATTTCATGGAATTCCTTGAAGAAGAATCCTGCGGGAAGTGTTTTCCCTGTCGGGTGGGCACGCAGCGGCTGCGGGAGATTCTTGCGCGCATCTGCGAAGGCAAAGGCACGGAAGAAGACCTGGCGCTGCTCGACGACCTCTGCTGGGTGATCAAGGAGACTTCGCTGTGCGGCCTGGGGCAGACCGCACCGAATCCGGTGCTGACCACGTTGCGTTACTTTCGCGAAGAGTACCTGGCGCACGTTCGCGAGCACCGCTGTCCGGCCAAGGTCTGCCGCGAGCTGATTACCTACTACATCGAGCCGACGCTGTGCGATGGCTGCCACGCCTGCGTACAGGTCTGCGCGACGGAAGCCATCCTCGGCGAAAAAAAGGCGGTGCACCGGATTGACGATGGCAAATGCATCCGCTGCGGCGCGTGCCTCGAAGTCTGCCAGCCAAGGGCGGTGATGATTACCTAGGAGGCGGCTGTGCCCAAGCTGAAGATCAACAACCTGGGAGTCGAAGTTGAACGCGGCACCACCGTCCTTGAAGCCGCGCACTTCCTAGGCTTCCCGCTGCCCACGCTGTGTCACGACGACGGGCTTACACCCTATGGCGCCTGCCGACTTTGCGTGGTGGAAGTGCAGAATCAGCGAGGCAGCAAGCTGCTGAGTGCGTGTACGTTGCCCGCCGAAGAAGGCCTGGTGGTGTTCACGCACTCGGAGCGCGTCGAACGCGCGCGCAAGTTACTGCTGGAACTGTACGTGGCCACCAGCCCGCAGTCGAAGACGATTCAAGACCTGGCCAGCCGCTACGGCGTCCTTCAGGTGCGGCTGGCACCGGCCTGGGAGGACTGCATCCAGTGCGGCCTTTGCGTGCGCATGTGCGAGCAGCAGATGATGGCCGGCGCCATCGGCTTCGCCTATCGCGGGCCGAAGCGCCGGGTCGCGCGGCCCTTCGACAAGACCAGCGAACGCTGCCGGCAGTGCGGCGCATGCCTCTACATCTGCCCGGTGTGCCAGCTGCGCTGCCACGGCACGAAGGCCGACACGACCCTGTGCAGTGGCTGCCTGAACTTTGCGCCGGCCTGTCTCGACTACCACGACCACGCCATGTGCTTCCTCGACCCCTGCATGGCTTGTGAACTGGCCGGCCCGCACCGCCGGGATCTGATTCTGCCCGGTGCTGGCGGCAATACGAGTTCCAGGAAAGACAAAGGAGACCTCCCATGACTTATTCGCGAATCAATGCTTCGGCGGCAACCCTGACCAAGAATCGCACCGAAGATGCCATCAGCCCGTTCAGCGGAATGTGTGTCACCTGCGTGGACGGCTGCATTGGTATGTGTGAAATCGGCAAGTCTGCCTATCGTGGACCGGAGATGATTTACCCGCAGCCGTTCGGCATCATCACCACGGCGTCGGCCAAGGACTACCCAGTGGATCTGTCGCACTTCACCATCCTCGGCCGGGCCAGCGGGGCGTGGGGCATCGAGCCGGATAGCGACCGCGCGCTGTTCCCCAACGTGAACCTGGAGGTCACCTTCGGGGCGAAGCCGGGCATTCGCTCGAAGCTACCGCTCATCCTGGCGGCGATGGGTTCGACCAACGTGGCCAGGAACAACTGGGAAAGCTTGGCCGCCGGCGCGGCCATCACCGGCACCTGCATCACCGTGGGCGAAAACGTCTGCGGGATGGACCCGAGCTCGCGCATCAACGGCCGCGTGATTTCCAGCCCGGAGCTTGAATGGCGTGTGAGATCGTTCCGCGAGTGGGCCGAAGACGGTTACGGCGAGGTCATCATCCAGGCCAACGTCGAAGACACCAAGCTCGGCGTGCAGGAATACGCCATTCAAAAGCTTGGCGTGCGCGCGGTGGAGATGAAGTGGGGCCAAGGCGCAAAGGACATTGGCGGCGAAGTGAAAATTCGCGAATTGGAAAAGGCGAAATTGCTGAAGCAGCGCGGCTACGTGGTACTGCCCGACCCGGAAAATCCCATCGTGCAGGAGGCTTTCCGCCGGGGGAGCTTCCATGAGTTCGAACGCCACTCGCGCATCGGCATGGCCAGCCGCGACACGTTTCTGCGCCGCGCCGAAGAACTGCGCAAGGCCGGCGCGAAGTGGGTCTTCCTGAAGACGGGCGCTTATCGCCCGGTGGATCTGGCGCGCGCGCTGAAGTGGTCGTCAGAGGCGGGTCTTGACCTGCTCACGGTGGACGCCGCCGGCGGCGGCACCGGCATGAGCCCGTGGCGGATGATGAATGAGTGGGGCGTGCCAGGCGTGGAGTTGCACTCGCTGCTGTGGCAGTACTGCGAAAAGCTGGCCGCAAAGGGCGCGTATATTCCGCCAATTGCGCTGGCCGGCGGTTTCACCTTTGAAGATCAGGTATTCAAAGGCCTCGCGCTGGGCGCGCCGCACGTGAAACTGATCGCTTGGGCGCGCGGCCCGCTGGCCGCGGCAATGGTCGGCAAAACCATCGGCCGGCACATCGAGCAGTCGCAACTGCCCATCTACATCGAGCGTTACGGGACTACGGTCAGCGAAGTGTTCGTTACCGCGCCGGAGCTTCAGGAGCGCTTCAAAGACCGCTTCAAGAAACTGCCCACCGGTGCCATTGGCTACTACACCTATTATCAGCGCGTGGCGCAGGGGCTGCGGCAACTGATGTGTGGTGCTCGCAAGTTCGCGCTGAACTACATCTCGCGCGACGATATCGCGGCGTTGACGCCCGAGGCGAGCCGCATCAGCGGCATCCCACTGGTCACCGAAGTGGACATGGAGGAAGCGGAGAAAGTCCTCTGCACGAACGGCTGCTAGCTCGCGCCCGGCGCCGTTTCGCTTCGCGCGGGGAACGGACACGAGAGGTTTCGACCGAGAGACGGCGGCTACCATGAGTTACCTCCACACCCTGCGGGATTCGCTCGAAGTCCGTTGGCCCGGCATCACGCAGCCTGAAATGAAATGTTCCTGCGGCGCAGAAAATCACGCCTGCATTCATTTTTATAGCGTAAATGGCCACCTTGCGGCGGTGGTACTGCCGGAAACGCGCATGCTTGCGCCGGATGAACTGGCGCGTGTTCTCGGGCACGGCCCCGTCGAACCGCTGACGCGGCCGGAGCTGGAAGCTGCGCTGGCCGATACCGAACTCGGCCACTCCTACTGGTTCGAGAATCCCTTCGGCTTCAGCATCTTTTTCGACGGAGTCCTGCTGGAATGGCCGGAGTTGGTGTTCTGCCCGCGGATGTTCGGCGGCGGGCCGGAGCAGTGCATGCGTATCGCCACCGAGCGATTTGTTGCACTGGCACACCCCCTCGTGCTTCCGCACGCGCCACAGCCGGCCGGCGAGGCAAACGCCTGGGCAGTTTAAGATGTCGTCGCCGCGCAGTCCGCTGAATCCTGAGATTTCTCATCTCAGCTCTCAGCTTCCAGCCGTGCGTTCCCGAGAGCTGTGCTCCGGCAACCGCATGACCGCGCTGGGCGCGCTGGCCGCGGGCTGTCGGTTTTTCAGCGGCTATCCCATCACGCCCTCAAGCGAAATCTATAGAACCATGATGGAAGAGCTGCCGCGCTGTGGCGGCCTTGCCGTGGCCGCGCCGGACGAAATCTCTGCGCTGGCTTACTGTGTGGGCGCTTCGCTCACCGGGGCGAAAGCGATGACCGCGACCTCCGGCCCCGGCTGGTGCCTGATGATTGAGACGGTGCAGTACGCGGTGATGACGGAAACGCCCGTGGTCATTGCTGTCGTGCAGCGCCTGGGGCCTTCGACTGGCGGCGCCACGCAGGGTGCGCAGGGCGACGTCCTGCTGGCCGAATTCTGCACCTCAGGCGGCTACACGATTCCTGTGTTTGCCCCTTCCGATGCCCGCGAATGTTACGAGCTGGCTGCAGTCGCGTTCTACTGGGCGGAGCGCCTGCGCACGCCGGTCGTGCTGTTGAGCGACAAGGAAGTCGGCATGACCCTCGAAACCGTGGACATAGCCAACCTGCCGACGCCGCGAACCGCAGAGCGAAAGCGATTCACTGACGGCGGCCGCTTCCGCACCTACGCTTGCGATTGCCTGGAAGAGCCGCCTGCGTTTGCTCCGGTGGGCGGCGCGGCGCGGGTGGTGGCTACTGGCTCGGCGCACGATTCCGAAGGCCGCCTGCGAAAAAACGCCCCGGAAGTCATCGAGCTGCTGCTCCACCTGCAAGCGAAAATCACTGCGCACGCCGGAGAAATGGCGCTGGTGCGGAGCGAGCCGGACGCCCAAGCCGATACGCTGATCATCAGCTATGGCATCACTGGCCGCGCAGCCCGTGAAGCCTGCCATCGGCTACGTGCCGCGGGCCGCCGCTCCAGTTTATTGCAGCCGCTCACGCTGTTTCCCGTGCCGGCGGATGCGATTTGCAGCGCAGTCGCGACTGTGAAACGCGTCATCGTTGCCGAGGAAAACCTGGGCGGGTTGTACGCGAGTGTACTCGAACCGTTGCTCGCCGGCCGTCAGGTCGTGCGGGTGAACCGCGTGGGTGAAATGATTCCTCCAGGTGACATTGTTGCCGCTGTAGAGGAGGCCGGGTGAGCGATCCCACCGGATATCTGCGAATAGACGCTGCGCTGCCCTATTGCAAGGGCTGCGGGCACAGCCTGGTGCTGCGCGCGTTAGGCACGGCACTTGCCAGGCTGGCGCTGGAGCCGGAATCGGTAGTCGTGGTCACTGACATTGGCTGCGTCGGTCTGGCGGATGCGCTCTTCGCCACGCCGCATACCGTGCACACCACGCATGGCCGCTCAACCGCCTTCGCCACAGGCATCGCGCTGGCTGACGGCATCCTCGGTACCGGCAATCTAAAAACGCTGGTCATGATCGGCGACGGCGGCGCCATGATCGGCCTGCAGCACCTGGTCGGCGCGGCCGCGCTCAACCCCGACGTGACTGTGCTGGTGCACAACAATTTTCTGTTCGGGATGACCGGGGGGCAGAACTCCGCATTTTCGCCGCTCGAGTTCGTCACCGCTACGACGCCCGCCGGCAACTTCGTGCCGCCGCTCGATCTCGCGCAGGTGCTGCTGGCGGCGCGCGCGCCGTTTGTGGCGCGTAAGCTGGCCACCGACTCCGATCTTGCCGAAGTCATCGCGCGAGCACTCGCGCATCCCGGGTTCGCCGTGGTGGAAGCGCTCGAGTTGTGCACCGCCTACGCGACGCGCTGGAATCCGCTGACCGGCAGCCAACTGAAGCACGTCGCCGAACGCTGCGGGTACGCGCTCGGCGTGCTGCGCGATGAGCCGCGGCCGGCTTTTACCAAGCTCTACCGTTCGCACTGCGCCAAGCTGGCCGCGCGCACGGAAAAGCGGAGTCCTGCTGCCGCAACGGAGCTTCCTGCCACGGTTCGCCAGCGCCCGGCGCAGCCGAAGCGCACCGGCGTGATTCTTGCCGGCACCGCAGGGGAACGCGTGCAAACGGCAGCGGCGCTGCTGGCCGAAGCGGCGATCGCCTGCGAAATGCACGTCACACAGAAAAACGACAATCCGGTGACGCAAGGTTCAGGCTTTTCGGTCTCGGAGTTGATTCTGAGCGCGGAGCCGATTCTGTTCACGGGCATAGAACAGCCGGACGCCGTGCTGGTGGTCAGTGCGGACGGAGTGGATGAATTGCGGCGCGCGGGCGTATTCGAGCGGATCACGCAAGAGACACTGGTTCTGGCTGATGCCGGGCTGGCACTGCCGGAAATGGCTGCGCACGTCACGCGGCTGCCATTCCGCAAGTCAGCCGGAGCGAAGCTGGCGGCCATGGCGGCGGTAGCCGCATGGGTGGAGCGCACAGCCGCCATGCCGCTCGATGCGCTCTGGGCGGCGCTGGAACGTCGCTACGGTACTGACGCCGCAGCCATGAAAGCAAAACTTAGGGAAGTCTTGCGTTCTGCTGCAACTGTCTGAGCAGGTCTGCGGACAACCGATTCTGCCGTCGGGCCGGCTGGCGGCGGGTCGCTACAATCCCGGAGCGATCAGTGCGCGGCGGCGACAGCGCTCACAAAAGCTTGCTTCTTTCACGTCAATCCATTCCACGGTGTGCGAAGGGCTCATCGCGCAGCGGTAGTCGTCGCAGTGTACCAGGCCGAGCGTATGGCCCAGTTCGTGTACCGCTTCCTTCAGCAGGCGCTGGCTGACCAAACGGTCATCGGGCGGCAGACCGTAGAATTCCTGCTGCAGCCGATGCGTGGAGACGACGGCACAACGCCCGCTGACCTGCGCCTCCCCGAACACGAAGGTGAGAATCGGAATGTAGAGGTCTGAAGAGGTCACCCCGAGCACGCGCCACGCTTCCGGATTTTCGGTTTTTTCCAGCCGCGCCAGCAGCTCGGTGGAATGCAGCTGGCGGCGTTCGGGATGAAGTGCAAACGACGGTTCGAGCCACAGGTTCGAAAGCACCGCCGGGACGCCCAGTGCGCGCTCGATGCCCGAGCGCAATTCCACCAGGAGCCCCGCCTCCAGCTCCCCGATTCGCAGCAGGTGGATGGCGCTCATTTGGTTTCAACGGCCTTTTTCTTCCAGCCGTAGCGCTTCAGCTTGTTGTGCAGGGTAACGCGGTCAATGTCCAGGAGCTGCGCGGCACGGGTCTGGTTGCCGCCGCACTCTTCCAGCACTTTCAGGATGTGCATACGCTCAGCGTCTTCAAGCGTCAGAGGCGCTTCGCCGCCGGTTTGCAATTTCAGGGTGAAGTCCTGGACGCGCAGCTCCGGCTCCTGCGCCACGACCATGGCCCGCTCGACAGCGTTTTCCAGCTCGCGGACGTTGCCCGGCCACTGGTGCTCCTGCAGCACCGCCATCGCGTCGGGTGCCACGCGGACGATTTGCTTGTTCATCTGCTGGCCGAATTTGCGCACGAAGTGGTCCACGAGCAGCGGGATATCTTCTGCGCGCTCGCGCAGCGGCGGCAGCTCGATGCGGAAGACGTTCAGCCGGTAGAAGAGGTCGGGGCGAAAGCTGCCTTTGTCAATCAACTGTTCGAGCGGCCGGTTGGTGGCGGCGATGCAGCGGAAATCCACCTGGATGGGCCGGTTGCCGCCGACGCGGGTGATTTCGTGGTCCTGCAAGACGCGCAGCAGGTCGGTTTGCGTTTTCAGGCTGATGTCGCCGATTTCGTCCAGGAAGACGGTGCCACCTTCGGCGACTTCGAACTTGCCTTTCTTGCGGTACTGCGCGCCGGTGAACGCGCCTTTCTCGTGGCCGAACAGCTCGGATTCGAGCAGCGTCTCGGTCAGTGCGCCGCAGTGAATCACCACGAGCGGGTGGAAGCGGCGCGGGCTGAGCCGGTGAACGGCGCGCGCCACCAGCTCTTTGCCGGTGCCGCTTTCGCCGGTGATCAGAACCGTCGCATCGGTGGGCGCGACGGTCTCGATGGCCTCGAGCACTTTCTTCATGGCCGGGCTTTTGCCGATCAGTTCGGTGGGCGGGGCGACTTGGGCGAGCGTCTCGCGCAGGCGGACGTTTTCCTGCTGCGCGCGGCGGTGGCTGATGGCATTGCGCACCAGGTTAGCGATGTCGTCGGGATCGAACGGCTTGGTAACGTAGTCGTAGGCGCCCTGCTTCAGCGCCTGTACGGCGGTTTCCACCGACGCGTAGCCGGTAATGATGATAACGGTCAGCTCCGGGTCAATCTGGCGGAGCCGCTTCTGCAGCTCGATGCCGTCGGTGCCGGGCATCTTGATGTCCACCAGTGCGAGGTCCCAGCGCTGCTCAACTAGGCGCTTCAGCGCTTCGGTGGCGTTTTCGGCGGTGCCGACGTCGTAGCCTTCCTCACGCAGCCATTTACCCAGCGAGTCGCGAACCACGGCCTCGTCGTCCACAATCAGCACGCTGCCTTTGCCGTTCACGGTGCATCACCTCGCTTCCGTTCTTTCGAGCGCCGGGGGCACATTGCGCAGCGGCAGGCTCGCGTCCACCGGCAGCACCACGGTGAAGGTGGTGCCGCGGCCCAGCTCCGCGGCAACATCAATGCGGCCGTTGTGCCGCTCAACGATGCCGCGGCTCACCGCCAGGCCCAACCCGGTTCCGTGGGCGCCTTCCTTGGTGGTGAAGAACGGCTCGAAAATCTGCGGGAGATTTTCGGGAGCGATGCCGCAGCCGTCGTCGCGCACCTGAATTTCAATCTCGTCCGAGTCCGGCAGCGAGCGCGTGCGCAGCCAGAGGTTGCCCCCGCGGGGCATGGCTTCGATGGCGTTCATCACCAAGGCCAGCAGCACCTGCTCGATTTGTGAGGAATCGCAGCGCACCGGGGGAAGGTTTGCTTCCAGGTCCAGGTGCACTTCAATGCCGGCAAGCTCGCACTGGTGGCGCACCAGCCGCACCGCCTGCTCGACGGTCGCATTCAGCGGCGCCCAGGCCAGGTTCATCGGCGCGGCGCGGGAAAACATCAACAGGTTTTTCACGATTTCGCCGCAGCGGCGTGATTCGGTTTCGATCAGCTCCAGCGTCTTGCGCACTTCTTGCTCGCGCGCAGGCGAAAATTCGCCGCGTTCCAGCCAACGGCGCAGCAGTTTGGTGTAGGTCAGGATGCCGGCCAGGGGATTATTGATTTCGTGGGCTACGACAGCAGCCAGCTTGCCGACGCTGGCCAACCGCTCGGCGCGGAGCATCCGTTCCTGCGCCTGCTGCAGCTCACAGGTTTTTTCTTCGACGCGCTGTTCGAGCGTCTGCGCCCAGGCAGTCAGTTCGGCGCGGGCCTCGCGCAGCTCGCTGGTCATCTTGTTGAACGACGCGGCCACATCGCCCAGCTCGTCTGGAGCGCGCACCGACAACGGGTGGTTCAGATCGCCTGCGGCCACGCGCTGCATGCCGGCAATCAGTTCGCGGATGGGCCGATGCACCACCGCCCACACGAACACCACGCTCAGCCCGATGAACAGCGCCACCGTCACTGCGGTGAACTGCCCGAGCTGCTCCTGATGCTCGCTCAACTGTGCGTCCACGGTGGCCAGCGAAAGGTCGGTATCAATCACCCCCAGAATGCGCCGGTCGGGCGGGTGGGCGTGGCAGGTGGCATTCGAACAGCTCGGTTCGTTCTCGATGGGGCGGATCAGGCCGAGCACACGTTCGCCGCGCTCGTCGGTGAAGATGCGGAAACGGTCGGGACGGTCGAGCTTGGTGAGCGGTTCAGATTGGGAATGGCAGGCGAAGCAGGCTTCGGCCTGCTTGTCCACGTACGTGTTCACTTCAGGGGCGTGAGTGGAAAAGCTGATGCGGCCCTCTTCGTTGAAGATGCGGATGCGGCGGATGCCGGGTTCGCTGCCGATGGTGTTGATGGTTTCATAGAGGGCTTCGCGGTCGTTGCGCAGCATCTGATAGCGCGTACTGCGGAGAATCAGGTCGCTGATGCGGTCGGCCGACTGCAGCACCAGCTCTTCAGAATGTTTGCGCTGCAGGCGTAAATTCCAGTAGCCGAACAGCACGAATACAAGCGCGGTAGTAGCCAGCAGCGCTGCAGCCAGTTTGGTGGCAATGCCGATGCGCAGCCGGGCAGGCGCACGCGCCTTAGGTTCAGGTACGCGCATGGCTCAACTCCGCAGGCCGGGTCATGGCGGCGCTGGCCTGCGAAGAGCTTTCCGGGGGAAAAATCGGCAGATACTTCGCCGCCAGACCAAACACCGCAAAGCCGATCGCGACAATCATGGCCGTGACGGCCACTTCGGTCCATTTCGGAACGTAGGTCGCCCCGGTGGCCGCTTCAAACCCGGTGATGCTCACGTTCAGTCGGTTGGTAATAAACCCCAGCACGACCAGTACCGAGCTCAAGTACAGCCCGCCGGCGCGCGCCCGCACGCCCGGGTTCAGCAGTAACGCGATGGGCAGCGCCGAGCCGAGCAGCACTTCGACCAGGAAGAGCGCCGAAGCATAGCCCGGCTCGGAGATGTAGCGCAGCGCATCGCGGTGGTACAGGTCCTGCAGACGCAGCACCGTATACACTGCCAGCACCACCACCAAAATACGTCCCAGCGTGCGCAGCAGCGGCAGTTCAAGCTGGCGGCCGAAGTACCTGGCGCTGAGCGAAGATTCGAAAATCGTCATGGCCAGCCCGATGGCAATCGCCGACAGAAAGAAGAACACCGGCAGCAGCGGCGTGTACCACAGCGGGTGCAGTTTTTCCGGAACAATCAGGTACAGGCTGCCCAGCGATGATTGATGCAGCGTGGAAAGAATCACGCCCAGAATCACCAGCGGCAGCGAGATGCCGCGCAGGATGCGCTGCGGCCGTTCGAGCCGCAGCCGCTCAAACACAACGGGCGCAAACTCCAACGAAAGCACCGTGGTGTACAGCATCACGCACCAGGCCACCTCGAACATCACCGAGCGCGGATTCCACATCACCAGGGGATGCCAGATGCGGTAGCTGCGCCCCAGGTCGAACAGCAGGGCCACTACCACGAGCACGTAGCCCAGAAACGCCGTCAGCACGGTGGGCCGCACGATGGGCCGGAAGCGTTCGGCATTGAAGATGTACACTGCGGCGGTCAATGTGAAGCCGCCGGCGGCCAGCATCACACCGCAGAGCACGTCGAAGCCGACCCACAGGCCCCAGGGGAATTCGTCGCTCAGGTTGGTCGCCGCGCCCAGACCTTCGGTAAAGCGTACCCAGGTGGCGTAAAGACCGGCGGCAACAGTTCCCAAGAAGACGGTCTTCCAGAATGTCAGCCTCGGCAGCGTCAGCTTGGAAAGATTGCGGGTCATGGCTCACTTTTCCGCGGCGGAGGTTTTCTCTGCCGCTTCGGCCGCAGCGACTTCCTCGCGCCGGTGGGTGATCCACCAGATACCGCCCAGCAGCACGCTGCCCAGCGCGACCAGGTCGGGCACGCGGGAAAGCACGCGCCAGGTGAGCATCGGCATCGGCTCATGCATCAGGTCGGTGCGATAGCCGAACTGCTCGAACGGGACGCCACTCAGCAGAAGCACCGAAGTGCCGCCGACTTCGTTCAAGCCGTAGATATGCGGGATGTACTGCCCCGGATTTTCGCGGATACGGTGCTGCGCGACATCGGCCAGCTCGTCATACTCGCCGAACAGCGTGGCGCCGGTGGGACAGATCTCCGCGCACGCGGGCTGGCCGCCGGCGACTACGCGGTCGGCGCACATGTCACACTTGCGCACACGCGGCAGCGTCTTGCCCCATTCGTACTTCGGGACGCCGAACGGACAGGCCAGCATGCAGTAGCGGCAGCCAATGCACTTCGTTTCGTCATAGACAACGGGGCCTTCGGAGCGCTTCTCGAATGCCCCCACCGGGCACACTGAGGCGCAGGTGGGGTCGGCGCAGTTCATGCACAGTCGGCGCATGTAGCTACCTTCTTGATCGAGGACAACGGTCAGCTTGTGGGCCGACTGCTGAGTCTCTGCAGCGACTGCGTCGTCGTAAGGAAGCCCGTTGCGGTCCGCGCAGGCGTGTTCGCACAGTTTGCAGCCGATGCACTGTGTGGCGTCGTAGAGAATGGCTTTGCTCATGGCTCGCTCCAGGCCGGCACCACTCCAACTATTCAACAGGGCAATTGCCGTGCCAGCCGACGCTGTTGAAGTTTCCTGCAAACGGAGTTATTCGGCTGTACAAGAAGGATTTCGGGGTGCGAGGAATACGGCGCACGGCCCGCTCGGAAGACTCTTCGACGGCTGCTGAGAAATTCAACGCACAACTGCGTGTGGAGGAGCGGGCGGCTGCCCCACCCCGCAGAAATCTGGAGCGGCACCGCCCGTTTCGGAACGGCGCCGCTCTTCGAGTTGCCCGCGAGGTCATGACAGGCCTAATCCAGGAAAAACTCCTGCGTCAGTTTGCTCCAATTGGCGTCGGGCAGCTCTTTGGTCAGGTCGGTGACGGCGATGCCGCCATCCTGAGCGACTGCGCCGGCCAGTTGCGGGAAGCGGCCAATCAGTCGCTGCACTGCTTCTTCCATCCAGCGCCTGGCCACTGCGCCGCTCAGCAGGTTGCGGAAGTTGATCTTGGCGTCGGGCGACTGAACGGCAAGCAGCCAGCCTTCTCCGTAGGGATCGCGCCGGGCGATTTCCGGATCGCGCAAGACGGCGTCGTTCACGTCGCTGACCATGCCTTCAATCGGGCTGGCCAGCTCGGCCGTGCTGCCGTCGCGGTGCACGGCTACGATTTTCTGCCCCTGGCGGATCCACTGGCCGCGCCGGGGCAGATCTAGGCGCGTCACCGGACCGATCAGCTTTGCGGCGAAATCGTCCCAGCCGATGCGCACCGTCTGGGGCCCTTCGGCCAGCGCCCAGGTATGGCCGGGGTGATAGCGCAGATTTTCCAGTAGCGCGAAACCGGCCACCAGCTTGGGCTGCGCCGGCAGTTTCAGAACCGGTTGTGCCGTGACTGCTGCCGGTGCCACTGCGCTCCGCTTGCTGAGAAAGTATTCGATGGCGATGAATGCCGCGAATGTAATCAGAATCAGCAGGACTGTCATGATCCACCTCCTCGCGGGGCCTCTGGTCTGTTTCTGTGCCCACACTCGTCTACACAAAAGGCAATTGCCGGGCCGAGCGGGCAAGAGCTGGCTCTGTGCGAGGAGGTGTTCTGATGGACTGTGAAAAAACAGGTTACGGCCCAGACAAAGAAAACACTGTGAACGGAAGATGGGAATCGCAATCGCCGCTTGCTGAACTTTTCAACGCACCGCAACGAAGTTAGGTGCGAATCGAGCGGCAATTCTTGCGGAATCAGTCCACTCCGAACTTTTTGTTCCCCCTGAGTTTCGCAACAGTTGCTGTTGAGAATTTCATCTGTGAAGCGTGGTCATTTCGGGCGTGTGCGCGCGCATTGCGTTCAGGTTCTCCTGGTTTGAGTAACGCCTCCTGCTTAGTTTGCTGTTAAGATAGCCGGGGCTTTCAACGCAAATATCTCAAAGGAGAATGTATGCGGAACCGCCGGGCATTGTTTTCTTCATTTCTGCTGACAACACTGTTTCTGGCTGCGTGCTTAACCGGCACGGCGCAGCAGCCGGCCGAGCGTCCGCCGCAAAACATCAACGAGCACTGGCGCAGTGAAAACATCGAGCCGCTGATTGAAACCCTCGAGGCGGAGAGCCGCGACATCTACCGTGAGCGCGAACTGCTGGCCGCAGTAGTTGGCCCGCCGCCGGGTGCTGTTGTGGCCGACGTGGGTGCCGGTTCAGGCTTCATGACGCTGCTGTTTGCGCAGATGGTCGGGCCGCAGGGAAAAGTCTTCGCCGTAGACATCAATCCCAGGCTGCTGGAACACATCGCCTCGCGCGCCCGCACGCAGGGCTTGAACAACGTCCGGACCATCGTCGCCGTCGACGACAACTCGAATCTGCCGCCCAATGTGGTGGACATCGTCTTCATCTGCGATACCTATCACCACTTTGAGTTTCCCCGCGAGACGATGGCTTCGATCCATCGCGCGCTCAAGCCCGGTGGGCAGCTTGTCTTGGTCGAGTTCCACCGCGAAGCGGGCAATTCGGCCGACTGGGTCATGCAGCACGTCCGCGCCGGACAGCGGGAATTCACGCGCGAGATCGAATCCGCCGGCTTCGAACTGATCAATCAGCACAACGTACCGGCCATTCCCGATAACTATATCCTTCGCTTCCGAAAGGCGGAAAAATCGACGGCGGTGTACCCGCAGCCGGGCATTACTGAACTCCGGCTTCCGGCGTTCTGAAGTCATTTCGGCTGTTTGTGAGTTCACAGATCTGAGGTTTCAGATTGCCGAAAAATCTGGCGGCAGGCATAGAATACAAACTCGCCTGACGGAACCGCACGGCAGCTTCTGTTCAGCAAATCAGGAGGTGTCACCATGTCTACCCGCGCTGCGACAACGACTCGTGAGTTCGGTTACTACCTGGACGGAGAATTTCGCACCGCAGGCGAGCGGCTCGAAGTCCGCGCGCGGTACGACAACTCGCTTGTGGCCACGACCTTCTGGACACCCGAAGCGGACGTCGAGCGAGCCGTGCGCACGGCTGTCGCCGCGCGCGAAGAAATGGCCGCGCTATCCCCGCGCGTGCGCGCTGTGATTCTTCACCGCATGGCCGACGGCGTCGCGGCGCGTGCTGAAGAATTGGTTCGCTGGCTGGCGCTCGAAGCCGGCAAGCCTGTTAAAGCCGGGCGGGTGGAAGTGGACCGCTGCGTGTTCACCTTTCGCAATGCGGCCGAAGAAGCCCTGCGCATCGAAAGCGAATGCTTCCCACTCGACGCTCATCCGGCCGGCAGCGGGCGCACAGCGTTGGTCCGGCGCGTGCCGGTCGGCCCTGTGCTGGCCATTACGCCGTTCAATTTTCCGGTCAACCTGGTGGCGCACAAGCTGGGACCGGCGATAGCTGCGGGTTGTCCTGTGGTGCAAAAGCCGTCGCCGACAACGCCGGTCACTTCGCTGGTGCTGGCAGAAATCGCGCGGGATGCCGGGCTGCCCGCTCGTGCACTGAGCGTGATTTCGACCAGTGACGAGCAGACGCAGCGGCTATGCGCCGACGACCGCTTCAAGCTGCTGACGTTCACCGGATCGGCGGCGGTCGGCTGGCAGTTGAAGGCGCGGGCAGGAAAAAAGCGCGTCGCGCTCGAGCTGGGCGGAAATGCCGGCTGCATCGTCCACAGCGATGCCGATCTGGATTATGCCGCCGAACGTTGCACCACCGGCGGATTTTCCTATTCCGGACAGAGCTGCATCAGCGTGCAGCGCGTGTTCGTCCACCGGCCGGTATACGACAATTTTGTCACCGCGCTGACCGACCGCGTGCGTGCACTGCGCGTGGGCGATCCGCTGGATGAGCGGACCGACGTCGGCCCGATGATTACCATTGCCGCTGCCGAACGCGTGGCCGCGTGGGTGGCAGATGCCATGCACGGCGGCGCCCGCGCGCTCTGTGGTGCAAAGCGGGATGGCGTCTTCTATTATCCAACTGTCCTGGTGGATTCCGATCCGGCGATGAAAGTGAACTGCGAAGAAATTTTCGGACCGGTGGTCACTGTTACGCCGTATGAAGATTTCGATCGCGCGCTCGACGCAGTGAATGATTCGCCCTACGGTTTGCAGGCCGGCGTGTTCACACGTGACCTTGCGCGCATCTACCGCGCATGGGAACGGCTGGAAGTCGGAGGCGTAATGGCCAACGATGTGCCCACCTTCCGCGTGGACCACATGCCCTACGGCGGCGTGAAAGATTCGGGCCTCGGCCGGGAAGGCCCGCGCTACGCTCTCGAAGAGATGACCGAACGCCGCCTGTTGGTCCTGAACCCTGGGAAGTGACTCGATTCCAGGGGTATCGCTGTTCAGGCGGCTCGTAACCTCGGGCCTTCAGTCCCGCGTTCAGCGGCTGCGGGCCAGCGACCAGACTTGATCTGTCGCCTGGTCACGCCCGTTTTTGAAACTTCAGGTCAGTTTCCTGAGACGATCACCACCTGCCAAAGAGGCGCGCCGTTCCACGAGTGGATGGCTGTTGTGGCAGCGGGAAGAGCTACGAAGGTACGGAGCCAGTGCGCGGCAGCAGACGCTCGATAAGCAGCCCGGCGCCGATGGCAATCAGAATCAGCGGCCACAGCTCGCCCACTCCGCGCCAGCGGAGCAGCTCCAGTTTCGCGGCCTGGAAAATCCCGCCGATCGTGATCAACACCAACGGGCCGACCCAGGCGCGGAAGCGCCGCGCGAAAAGCGTCCAGAGGCCGAGGGCAATGAGCACCGAAGGCCACCAAGTTCGCAGCCAGCGCCCGAAGCGCAGCACGTCAAATTCATCGAGCAGAAACACCACACCCAGGACAATCAGGATGATGCCGGGAATCAGACTGCGCCGGTTTTGTTCAGACATCGCTTGCTCCCTGAGCGAAGGAACGGGGCGGCTCCGCTACTGCTTGTATACCTTTCCGTCCTTCATGACAAAGTTGACGCGCTCCATCACGCGGACGTCATCCAGCGGGTTGCCCGGGACAGCGACGATGTCCGCCAGCTTGCCGGCAGCAATCACGCCGCGATCGTCCACGCCGAGCAGATCGGCCGCGCGAATCGTTGCGGAGCGGATGGCTTCGAGCGGCGACATTCCCCGCCCGACCAGAGCGACGAATTCCTTCGCATTTTCACCATGAGGAAAAACTGCGGCGTCCGTCCCAAAGGCAATTTTCACTCCGGCGCGGATCGCCCGGCGCAGGCTTTCTTTGGCGATCGGCAGGATCTGTTCGGCCTTGCGCCGAATCGGCGGCGGCAGCACTTCCAGGTTGATGACGTCGGCCAGGTGCGTGGTCGGCACCAGGTAGGTGCCGCGGCGCTTCATCTCTGCCAGGGTTTCATCAGTCAGCACCGAGCCGTGTTCGATGGAATCCACGCCGGCGCGCACCGCGGCCAGGATGCCTTCCGCGCCGTGGGCGTGCGCCGCCACTTTCAATCCGTGCCGGTGGGTTTCCGCGACGATGACACGCAGTTCCTCGTCGCTGTACTGCTGGGCGCCGACGGATTCTTCAAAGCTCAGCACGCCGGCCGTGGCGCAGGTCTTGATGACGCGCGCGCCATGCTTGATCTGATAGCGGATGGCGCGCAGGATTTCCGCTTCGCCGTCGGCAATGCCCCGCTCCGGGCCTTCTTCGGCGACACCGGGGGCGTAGCCGGTGGTGTCGCAGTGGCCGCCGGTAATGCCGATGGCATGGCCGGCGGACACAATCCGCGGGCCGATGACCAGACCGTTATCAATCGCCCGGCCCAGTGCGATCGCGCTGAAGCCGCCCGCGCCGAGGTTCCGCACGGTGGTGAAGCCGGCCAGCAGCGTGAGCCGGGCGTTGCGGGCACCGCGCAGGCCCTGATCCACTGCGGTTTCGCGCACCGCGCGAAGGTGGAATTCCCGGTCCAGGTCAAAGGTCAGGTGCGTGTGCATGTCCATCAGGCCGGGCAGTAGCGTGGCGTCGCCCAGCTCAATCGTGCGCGCTCCCGCGGGCACAGCGGCAGGATTGACGGCGGCAATTCGATTCCCCTCGACCACGATGACGGGATTGGGAATCAGCTCGCCTTTGGCAACATCCAGCATTCGCGCCGCGCGGATAACGATGCTTTCCGGCTGCTGCGCTGTTGCTGCACCGGCCAGCAGCAAGCCGCAGAGCAGCGCTGCGGCGAACAGCCGGCCGACGGGCAGGCTCGGCGAGGACTTGCGTGCGATTCGTTGCATGGCTCTCCTTTCCGGGAACAGGGTCGACTGCATCAGAAATCAGAAATTTTAAATTTCAGAACGCGACCGGGAAGGCGCATCCTAACAAACCATTGCAATGCGCACAACGCCGCAGCCGGGTACCTGGGGATCGGAGGCGGGTGCGCAGGGCTGCCCATTTCGCCCTAGGGCGCGGGCATCAAAGCGGGCAGCAGAGGAGTCTGATGGAGTGAAAGCAGCGGGTTACTCCGGCGAGCCGGCGGCGAGTTGCAGTTCCGCCTCGGCCAGAGAATCGAATACGTTGAACAGGGTGAGCACGCGCGTGATTTGCAGAACGGCGCGCACCTGTTTAGCCAGCCCGACCAGAGCCAGTTTGCGTCCCTCTTGCTGAAGCGCGCTGCGGAGCTGGATCAGCGTGCCGACGCCGGCCGAATCCAGAAAATTGACAGCGGAAAAATCCAGAATCAGCACCGGAGCGGGTTCGGCGCGGGCAGTGCGGAGCAGCGCATCAGCCGTCTCTAGAGTGACCGCTCCGGTCAGCCGAAGGATGCGCGCATCAGGCCGGGAGCCATCGCGGGGAAGTATTTCGAGGGTCCGCGGGAACATATCGCGGCATTGTACCCGATGTGTGGCGGTTCTGTTGCCCGAGAGCGGTTTCAGACAAGATTCGATTAGCGCGGCGCAGCGTCAAAAGTAAGAGCGGCCCGCCCCGGACGTGCGGGACGGGCCGCTGCGAACTACAGCGCGCGGCGAGTTAAAACTCGACGCGGAAGCCGAACTGGATCCAGCGTGAACCCTCGGTGCGGTTGGCCGGGACGTTCTGGCTGGTGATGTGACCAAACTGCGACGGGTTGGTCAGGCTGAGACCCGGGTTGTTGAAGTCCACCTTGTTGAAGATGTTGAAAAAGTCGAACGAGAAGGCGACGCTGACGCGTTCGGCAACATGCGTGCGCTTTCCGATCGACATGTCCAGGTTCCACCGCGGCATGCCGCGCAGCGGGTTGGCGCGGCCGGAGCGGCCATCGCGGCTGAGTTCGACGCGTCGGAAGCTGTTGAACACGGCTTCCGGATCGGGGAACATGTTTAGCCCTGTTCCGCCAGTACCGGAGGTGGCAGTTCCGACACCGTTGGAACCGGTGACGCCACTGACGGCCGAATTGTTGAATGTCCCCGGATCCACCGTGGGGATGGCGCCCGGTGTGAAGCCCAGGAACAACGACCCGGCGCCGCCTCCCCAAACCTGGCTGGTGCCCTGACTGACAATCAACGGATCGCCGCTGCGGGCGGTGAAGATGCCCGAAACGTACCATCCGCCGATGATCCGATCCACGATGGGGTTATCAACGCCGAGCCACCGGCCGCGTCCGAACGGCAGCTCGTACAGATAAGTGGCGTTGAACAGGTGCGTGTTGTCGAATCCGGACGGGCCGTATTCGGCGTCGAGGTCCAGGTTGTTGGGCATGACGCTGGCCGCGTTCTGGATGGCGCCGATCTGGTCGAGCGACTTCGACAGCGTGTAGTTCAAGCCGAACTGAACGCCATGCGAAATACGCTTGTTCAGGCTGACGAAGAACGCATTGTAGTTCGACCGGCCGACGCTGGCACGCAGGAACTGCGTCTGCGCCAGGTAATTGTTGAACGAGGGCAGCCCGTTCAGCACCCGCCGGGCGTCGATGCTGACGAACAGGTTGCCGACGACCCCATTGAGGAAATTGGTGCCGTTAGTTGTGGCAATCCACTGCGTGCAGCTAACGGGATTACTGCTGAGCACGCACGCCGCGGCCGGGATGTTGTTCTCGAACCAGGGCTGCTGCGGAATGGCGGATGCCGGTGTGCCAGCTCGCAGGGCCAGAGCGACCGCATCGAAGGCCTGAGCAAAGCTCTGGCCGGAGACCGGATCCACATGCAGGTACGGCACCTGGCCTAGGTTCTGGCTCTGCATCAGCTTGCGGGCGAACCGGCCGATGTAGCCGAATTCGACCAGCATGTTCCAGGGTAGTTCCCGCTGCCAGGTGAAGTCCACCATGTGGTTGTACGGCACGACCATGTCGGGGTCCATCTGGAAGGAGAGGATTTCCGGGAAGACCACGGAACCGTTGGGAAGCACAGTCCACTGCGGCGAGATGGGAACCGTGCGGCTGGGGACGGTGGGCCGGGGGATGGTTCCGTCCACGCCGACGCGGAAGATGTTCTCCACAGGGTTCGACGAAGCGGGATTGCAACCCGTCCCGGGAGTGCCCGACACGTCGCAGGGCGGAGTGGAGAGGTTGATGGTTTGCGCGAAGGCCACGCCGAGCGCCGGCACGATGACCGTTTGCACCGTGTTCATGCGGTCGTAGACCAGCCGGTAGCCGCCGCGAAGTGCCGTCTTCCGCTCGCCGAACAGCCAGCCCAGCCAGCCCTCTCGGAAGGTCGGGCTCCACGCCACTGCGACGGTTGGGGCCAGATTGTTCCAGTCGGTGCTGATAATTTCCGACCGATCGGACGAGTTAATTGGCAGGAATGCGAAATCGGGGTTGAAAATGCGCCCGTTCAATGCCGCATTCCTGCGCCCGCGGAAGAACGGTTCCGCGTTGATCACTTCCAGCGAGTTTGCATCCACCTGGAAGCTCTGGCGGCCGAGCTCTTCTTTGGGGGATGACTGCCAGCCCCAGCTCAGACCATAGGTGAGGGTGAGGGAGTTCGTCATTCTCCAGGTATCCTCAAAATAGAACTCCGGCGCCCACGAAGTCGTGTCTGAGGTGAGCAATTCACCGAAGGGCAGCGGGTTGAAATTCCCGTCCCAGACGGCCATAACCGTGATGCTGTCCATCAAACCGAGCACGCCGGCCAGCAAGCTGTCCCACCGTGCGGCATCGCCCGCCTTCAAGCAAAAGGTCGTGATCGTGCTCGAGCAGGTGGGCGGCCGGTTGGCGGCGGGAATGGTGAAGACGCCATTGGTCACCTGGGCCACCAGGGCGCCCAGCGAACCGAGCACCTTGTCGTCCCGCAGGTGAAGGAACGGCAGGTAGCGGACGTGAGACCCGAACTTCATGGTGTGGGAGCCCCGCACCCAGATCAGGTCCGCATTCCATTGGAAGTTGCGTTGGTCGGACGCCTGCTTGCGAGCCTCTTGCGTGCCGACGTTAATTGGCTCGTTGATGCCGCCCACGTCCACGGCAATGAACCCGTCCGGCGTATTGGTACCAGCCAGCGCGAGTAACTCGGCTGTCTGGTTCGGCCGGAAGCGATCCGTCACCGTCCGGCTGCGATTCCAGCCGAAGCGGAAGTCGCCGTGCAAGTTCGAGGTGATCTGTCCACGAATGGCTGCGTGGGCGAAGTTCTGACGGTTGGGGAAGGATTCGCGGGAGATGGTGTTTCCTTCACCGCCCCGGATGTCGAGCAGCGTGGTGCCTGCCTGCACCTGACCGAAGTAGCGGAAAGACCCTTCAATCTTCCAGTTGCTGGTCAGGTTGTGGTCCACTCGGATATGGTAGTAGTCGTTGTTGAGGGGATTGGGGACCGTGTCCCGGAAGCCGAGCGTGTTCAGGTTGTCGCCGCCGGGATTGTTGGAGGGCGGCAGCAGGTTCCACAGGGCTTGTATGGTTGGGCTGAGGCCGATTCCGCGCGGGTCGCACGGCTGGTTGCCCGCGGGACCGCAGGCCGTGGAGGTGGCGAGATTGTACTGCCGCACCACACCCGAAGCATCCTCGAATTGCAAGATGCCTTGGCGCAGGAGCGTACTGGGAACCGTCCGCGTGATCTCGCTGCTACGCGGGAAGCGGCGCCCTTCGTAGTGCGCGAACAGGAAAGTGCGGTCATAGAACCACGGAGCCGGCACAGGACCACCGACGTTGAACCCGAAACGGTTGTCTTTCAGCTCGGGCTTCGACTGCTTCAGCCGGTTGCGATTCCAGGTATTGGCGTTCAGGTTGTCGTTCTGGTGGTACCAGAAGGCAGTGCCGTGGTAATCGGTGGTGCCGCCTTTGGTGACCATCGAAACTTGGCCACCACCGCCGCGGCTGAACTGGGCGTTCGGGTTGGTCACCGCCATACGGAACTCTTCAACCGCGTCCACTGGAATGGGGATGAAAGTTCCGGTACCCCCTACAATCTGGTTCGACACATCAATGCCGTCCAGCGTGAAGGTGCTCTGGTCCTGGCGGGCGCCAGCCACTGCGCCAGTGTTCTCAACGGCCGGCTGTAGCAGGATGAGCTCGTTAGCCAAGCGCGTCAGCGTCGGGTAGCGAGGGAGCTCCCTTCCGGCAATTACTCTGCCGACTGCCGCGTCGGTTGTCTGGAGCTCGACCTGCACGGTGGCTTCGACC
>FWPU01000861.1_pt1 | contig 95869 bp, 92 predicted proteins | sample 2228361 | NCBI WGS metagenome assembly FWPU01 (sample SAMEA103939777, study PRJEB20133) | metagenome | reverse complement strand
CACCCGGAATGTTTGCTCATGAATGATGCAAGGTTGAAATTTTAAGTCGCATTCTCGGACAAGCTCCTAGGGATTACTCCGAAAAACGTTGGACGATGGATGAACCCGCCGATTACGAATTCATGAAAATCATTTTTAACAAACTTTACCCTAAAAACCCCATTTTCTCCATGGAGGAAATTCTGAATTTTCTGGAAAAGCATCCTGAACTAGAAAACCTCAACGCTCACATTCCGGCGGATGCCGGCATAAGAAAATCCATGATGTTCGACCGAATTATAACTACGGTAGGGGTCGAAACACTTTAGGGACCGAAATCCTCATATCATCAAAACGGTTCGTTGGAGCACCAACTTCTGCAAAGAAATCAGTACGGCCAGCAGCGAACGTGTAGGCACTTGCCTCTGGGCCGCAGAAACCCATGGGTCCAATCCACATAGGCCCTTTGCATCTTTCGGCGCGCCGGTTACAGCCTTTTTTGCTGCTTAGCGAGACTCTCCTGGCGACCCCACCTGACAATGTTGTTGACTTAACAGTCAGCAGTGAGCGAAAATTTATGTCTCATGCTGAAATGGATAACAATTTCATTGTATTTAGCCACCAAGTATGCGATACTGCTTTGCATTAGAAGTGTGAGCAAGGCATCAACCCTATAGCAAAAAATTCCTAAAGGAGATGGGGATGATGGCACGGAGCTTGTCGTGAAAATGCATGCCAACTCGACGCCATCCTGAAAGGTTTTTTAAACCTTATCCCAAAATAGATTGCCCCTGAAGCCAAACGATCCGCCAAGGGTTTTACCCGCACTCGCAGGCTTCCCTTCCACAAGCTCATTGTGTTTATCCTCTCGCTTGTGGGGAGCGGAAAGAGCAATGGAGTGGACGTCAAATCGGGTGGATTTTTTCAAAGCTGCCAGACGAAGCGGCCTATGGCCCGAAGCGGATCAAGTCTATGGAAGCAGCCTGACCAAGGCTCGAACAAAGGTTTGTGAACCCTTTACTCCGGCAACGGAAGCCGCGGTGCTGGTCCCTGATGATCCTCAAAGGGCGGTGGAGATCTTTGAGGAAATCCTTTATACACTCTCTCGTGTGAAATACCATGGAGCAAAATTTGCCCGACCCTCTCAGCCCCGCATCAACAAAAGGCCTCCCAACAAGTGGTGCTCAGGTAGAAGAGACAAACACAAAAATAGCTAAGTCAACAACCTCGAGGTCAAACCCTCTGGGAAGAGTGCGAAAAAGCCTGCCAATCTTGCAACGGTTGGAAGCCGGAAATTTTGCACAAAGTCATTGCCACTACCGTAAATTCCGAGGGATGTGTGGAGGTGGATGCGAACCATTATACGATGCCCTGGGGTTTCATTGGGAGCACAGTGACAGTGCGTATCGAAGGCGATGAGCTTGCCATAAGCCATGCCGGGAGAGAGATCGCCAGACACTGCATCTTGCGCGGAACGCGCCAACGTTCCAGAGATTCCCGACACTTCTATGGCCTTGTGCCGAGGTGTTCGAAAGCGTGAAGCACCTTCTGGGCTCGAAGGATGAACGGAAGTTTACGCCGATTGGGGGCGTGGAGGGAGTCCACTCCATGAAATTCCTGGCAGCAGATGCCCTGGGCGGGCAGCCGTCAACGGGGGCCTTGTTCTCTCTACGGGTTCTGGCCTACAATGCGAGCCACGAGGCCGTAGGCTAAAGCCCGTGACCGGGGAAGAGGCTGAGGATTGAAGGGCAAGAGGTTGAGGGAGGCTGTCCAGAGTGCTAAGAACTGATCAGCCGACCGTGTACGTGATCGCCGGTCCGAATGGTGCGGGCAAGACCACCTTTGCCGAGGCCTTCCTTCCGGATTTTGTCCAGTGCCGAGAATTTCTGAACGCGGATCTGATCGCCGCAGGATTGGCACCGTTTGCACCGGAAACTCAAGATTTTCGAGCGGGCCGCCTGCTGTTGACCAGGATCAGGGAATTTGTTGCCGCTGGCAGGAACTTTGCCTTTGAAACAACCTTGTCCGGGAAAACATATTTCCGAATGCTCAGAGGGATGAAGGAGCGCGGATATCTCATCGTGCTTTTCTTCCTCTGGCTCCCCAGCGCGGACATGGCCGTGAAACGGGTTCGTTACCGGGTGCAACAGGGAGGGCATAACGTTCCAGAGCATGTTGTCAGGCGACGGTACGCCGCCGGTCTTGAGAATTTTTCTGTTCTGTACAAGCCGATAGCCGACATCTGGCTGCTCTACGATGCCTCGCAGTTGCCGCCGAGGCTGGTGGCTCATCGGGAAGGCGGCCAAGAGATCATCCATCACCCAGAAGTGTACGCAAAAATTTTCCAGAAACAAGGGAGCTGATACCATGAACACGCCAAAGCAAGACAGGGATATCCCCTTAGAAAACTTTTTATGGAAGGCGGATGCGGCATTCCAACAGGCAGCCCGCAAGGTAATCCTGAAAGCCAAACAAACAAACACCCCGATCATTGTTTGGGAAGACAGCCGGATCAAGGAAGTTCCGGCGGCGGACATGGAGGCCAGGCTGCGGCATCAATGAACACCACCCATGTTGCCGAAAGTCATCTGTGGTAACGCCGACAATAAGCTTTGCACATATCGATTCTGCGTTACGCAGCATATTGACACACCTGATATCAACCTGAATTTTGGGATTTAATGCTGGAAAAAGCCTACCCTTTGGGCTATGTTATTGAATCACAAAAAGATTTGATGGATCCAATTCCGATTCAACGCAAACTCAATGGGTAGGACTCGATCATCCCATAAAAGAAGCAAGCCGATAAGTGTAAAATCCACCAGGTTGAATCCACGTCGGATACCATGATCTCTCGCGCTGGTCTCAGCCTTTGCGTGCGTTATCTGGAAAACATAGGCATTTTGGTCTATCTGGTGAGGCTTTTTGGCGGTGTGAGAAAGAGCCGGAAGGGCCTTGCGGTTGAAAAGGGCCTTGCGGTTGAAGAGGTTTTCAAGCAGCTGTTTTGCTTTTTCCTGGATGGCACGAGCTCCAGCTTATCCACCTTTGACGATCTGAAAAAGGATCAGGGTTATGCCGCGGCCATCGAAAGTTGCAAGGAAGATCTTCTTTCGCGGGCTCCCGAGACACCTTTTTTGTAGGGTTTTCATGGCTTCGCATATTCGGGTCGCATCTACAAAGACATTGTGGAGGTTGGTCGGGCCATGCACCAGCTCCATTGGAAGCGATTCGTGCGAGACAAGAAGGCATGGGAGGACACGGAGTTCGGGAGTCGAAGAGAGTCTTGGGATCGGTTTCGAAAGGCCATCTATTGTCGTCCTGTGGGGGTCAACAGACAATTGTGGCTGCGTTTTGTCCACCCGGAAAGGGTTCTTTACACGAATCTCGGAATGGGGGGAGCGCTTTAAGTTTATCCCTCGTGCCTTTCCAGAAGCATCCGGGTGGTGCCAGAAAGCGGTGAAGGAATTTTTCGCCTTAAAGCTTCCAAGGCCCAAAAATTGCTAGGATACGGTTGGCCAAGATTTATGCCCGCTGAGTCCTGCGGCTCGACTTGCGTCGCCCGAAAGAGTAAGGTTTTTTCTAAGACGCCAGGAGGGATGACGGAATCATTTGACAGGCTTCCCTTAAGTGTGGAGGCCTTTGCAGCGCCGAAGAGTACGCCATGAAAGAAAAAAAAGAAGAGTGTTTCAGCAACCGACCTCGTCTGATGGTTCTCACCTCCACTTTCCCCAGATGGCCGGAGGACCGAGAACCACGGTTTGTTTATGACCTTTGCCGGCGGCTCTCAGATGTCTTTGAGGTGCATGTGCTTGCACCTCACACCCGTGGCGCCGAGCGCTATGAAATCATGGATGGCCTGAAGGTTCATCGATTCTGTTATTTTCCTGCAAAGTATCAAAACCTTGCCTATGAGGGAGGTATTCTGGAAAAGATCAGAAGAAAGCCCTGGGTGCTTTTTCAGGTCCCTTTCTTTCTGGCAGCCCAGGTCGTTTTCATTCGGCGCCTGGCGACCCAAAAGCGTTTCCACGCTCTCCATGCCCACTGGATCATTCCCCAGGGACTCTGCGCCGTGCTGGCTCAATGGGGACGCCCTGTCAAGATTCCCATCCTGTGCACAAGCCACGGTGGAGATCTCTTTGGGCTGCAAGGCCAAGTTTTTGACATCCTCCGTCGTTGGATTCTCGACAGATGCGATGTTGTCACGGTGGTCAGCCGTGCCATGGCGCACAAGCTTCAAAACATCGGTGTTCGAACCCCGTATCATGTGATTCCCATGGGAACCGATCTGAGCACTCTTTTTACTCCGGATCCTACTGTACCACGTCGGAAAGCCACTGTTCTTTATGTAGGTCGTCTTGTGGAAAAGAAGGGAGTTCGATATCTTATTGAGGCTTTTCAGCACGTGCTTCAAGCATTTCCTACGGCGGAACTCTGGATTGTGGGTTCAGGCCCCGAGGAGGCCCCTTTGAAAAAGCTTGCTACCGGCTTCGCGGCCGTTAGATCGATCGACGGAACAAACTTCTATGCCTCCCTTCAGGATTTACCTCCTCAGCCTGGATCCATCACCTTTTGGGGCTCCGTGGCTCATGAAGACCTCCCCGCTTTTTATCGCTCCGCCACGGTCACGGTCGTGCCATCGGTCGTGGCCCGCAGCGGCGACCAGGAAGGTCTCGGTCTCGTCCTGGTAGAAGCCATGGGTTGCGGTTGCCCCGTCATTGCTTCCGACCTTCCCGCCATCCGCGACGTCATCCAAGATAGAAAAACAGGCTTTTTGGTGGAACCAGCCAATAGCCGTTCAATAGCAGCGGCCATTTGCAGCGCATTAAATCAACCAGGGATACGAGAAACGCTTTCAGTCAATGGACGCTTTTGGATTCAGAATTGCTTTGATTGGCATCGGATACAAGAAAACTTTATGAAGGTTATAGAAGCTTTCGGCTGCAAGGACCGAACGCCTTCGAATAACCATGATAGACAATTTTGAGAAACTTAACGTCGAGATGGTGCTTTCCTAACCTTGGATGACATGACAAAAAAAGACGCCTGGAGCTCCGTGAGCCAAGATGGCATGGGTGGATCTGCCCGGTGCGGCGCGCGTCTGACGGGACAGGGAGGCCGGCACGAATGTTTATTGCTCTCTTTTTTAAGCTGGCGTCCTGGCGCCTATGCTCGCGATGGAGCACGGATTTTTTTCTGGTTCTGTCTGCGTGCCACCTTCCAGGCTGTAACCATAGTGCTGCTTGCACGCTGGTTGGGCGCCTCAGGCTACGGTGTTTTTGTGGGTGCGCTTGCCGTGGCGAGTTTTTTCACTCCCATGGCCGCCATGGGCATGCCCTCGGTACTGCTACGTGACGGCGCGCTCCATTCCGATCGATTACCTTGGCTCTTGATGCGGTCATTGCGTCTGTCCATGGTAGCGATACCAGCCTGCGTCGTTACTGCAACACTCGCCCAATGGTGGAGCCTGCCGCCATCTGCCCCAGTGTGGGCGCTGGCCCTGCTGGCAGCGGGCGAAATCGCCGGGGGAGCCTTGACCGAGATTTTCGCCCGATCAGCGCAAGCCAGAGCGCAATCCCATCGCTTTGGAGCGATTCTGGCAGGATTGGCCGCCGCGCGGCTCGCTGCGCTGTTGGTGCTCGCCGCTTTCAGCCCACCTACGCCTTCCACTTGGATGCTGGCCTACGGTCTCTCTAGCTTGGTTTACGTGGCGTTTCTCATGCTTGGTGCGTGGCCCCTTATGGGACATGCCAGGCAAGTGGCCTTTGTGTCCAGCAATTGGAAAGAAACAGGGCTAGCAGTGCGCGAAGGATTGCCTTTTGTCACCGGATCCCTGGCATTTCGTTTGCAAGCAGAGTTCAACAAGCCGGTCCTGGCGCACTTGGGCTACGCCCAGGCGGGGGCGTTTAGCATTGCGCAGCGAGCAGTTGATCTTGCCGCCTTGCCGTTAGCGGCTTTGCAGGAAGCGCTTTGGCCGCGGCTTTTTGCCGCCGCCAATCCGCGTCAACGTGCATGGCGCAGTGGTGCCCTGCTACTGTTGTTGGCTGTAGCTACAGGCTTGGGTGTTGCTATGGCGGCTCCGCTGCTGCCGCTACTGCTCGGCCTTGATTACCAAGAGGCGGGACAAGTTCTTGTCTGGCTGGCGCTCCTGCCTGCGCTCCAGGTTGGACGTAACCTAGGGAATGTCTGGCTCATCGCTCATGGTTACAGCCATCTGCTGACTGTCGTTTATGTTCTTGCAGCGGTTGCGGGTGTCTCCTTAACTCTCCTGTGGGTGCCTCGCTATGGGTTACGTGGTGCGGTAGCTGCTGCCTATGGCGGTGAGCTTGCTGCAATCTTTGTGCAGGCCTTGGCATTTCACAGAAAAAGCAATGCATCGAAAACCGTGGACCCATGCGTTAGGGTGAATGAAGAATGAAAAGGCAACATCCACTTCGAGAAGTCTTTGAAAACTATCAGTCAAATTACGAACGCAGAGGTGGCACAACATATTTCCGCCCGCTAGACGAAGTGCTTGAGTTCCGTTTGGGTATAATTCCACAGTGGCTAGGTCGCATTCCAAAAAATGCCCGTATTCTCGATGCGGGCTGTGCTACGGGTTATCTGTTGGGACTCTTGTATGAACTAGGATATGTGCAGCTAACTGGCGTGGACATTTCCAAGCAGATGACAGATACGGCTCGGCAACGACTGCCGGCCACAATCGCGATCCATTGTGAAGATATCTTTCATTTTGTGACTTCCCTAGCTGATGAAAGCTTTGATCTCATCCTGTTCCACCATGTGATCGAGCACATACCACGCGAGCAGATCACCAGCCTAATGCGCCAATTTCATCGTTGCTTATCTCCTGGCGGATGGCTCAGCGTTACTACACCAAATGCCGCCTGCCTGCTCGCTGGATACCACGTTGCAGGAGATATGACTCATGTGACAACGCTCAACGAGCTGTCACTGAAACAGGTTGCGGAGCAGGCCGGGTTTAACCCCGATGCCGTCGAAGTTGTATTAAGTCCGCCGCGTCTTTTCTGGTCCTGGCGTCACCCACACCGTGCTGTTTTGAGGTTGCTTAACCGCGGGCGATGGCATGTGAATCGTTTTCTCTATTGGAGCTTGGCCATGCTCACGGACGTGCACCCAGTACTAGTATGCAGAGAATGGGAACTCCAAATGTTGATACGCAAATGAAGCATTCATCCGGACAGATGGATGATTGGAAGAGGTCGGGGAGAAATACCGAGGTGCCCGAATGAACCCTTATCAGCGCCGGCAACTATTGAAAGGGCGTGTGCTGTACTCTGTTGGTGCGCTAGCATACATCACCCTTGATCAGGTGGCACTGGCTTTTTACCGCGCAAGATCTCACCCCCAACGGGTCGCCATCCTCTATCCAGACTATTTAGGCGACGTCTTAATGTGGCTGCCCTATGGCCAAGTTCTTGCCAGTCATCTACTGCGGCGAGGCAAGGAGGTCTTCGTGATTTGCCAAGAAGCCAATTGTAGCATAATTCAGGACGCGTTTGATGGTTGGACTATTGTTGGCATCCCTCGTGACCACTCGAGTTTGACCAGTCCCCGGCGTAGGGCAAAGTTATTACGGCAGTTGCGGGCACTTGGCGTTAGCCAAACGCTTTACATGGCGCATCCACGTTTTACACGAAGATCTGCTGAGAGTATCGTAGAGGCGCTGGGAGCTCCGGCGGTGGGATTTGCGGCCACTTTTCGAAATAGCCCCTTATGGGAGGTCTTGTGGAACAACCGGCGCTATGTCCAACTGGTGCAAACGGAAGGTGGGCTCGATACACACGTTACCATGCACTATCGTGCCTTTTTGCAATCAATGAAGGTTGACGTTCGGGAAGTTGTGCCGGCCACCCTAAAAGTTACCTCAACACAGCCAATTGATCGCGACTATTGGGTGCTGGCCCCGGGCAGCGGGCAAAGATATAGAAACTGGGCCGCTCAGCACTTTGTCACGGTAGCCAAAGCATTGGCCATCAACCGCCCTCAGTGGCGTTGCGTTATCGTCGGCACTGCAAGCGAACACGATCTCGGTGTCCAGATCGCCGCAAAGCTTGGAGCAGCTGCCCTGAACCTTACAGGTCAGACCTCGGTACAGCAACTTATCGACCTCATCGCCCATGCCCGCCTGCTTTTGGGGAACGATTCCGGTGCCGGACACATCGCCGCGGCGGTGGGCACGCCTGCGGTGGTCGTTGTGGGCGGCGGGCATTGGGGACGCTGTTTTCCCTACCCCGAGAACGCTCCGGTCAGGCGGCACCCGGTGGTCGTCGGGCATCGTATGGCGTGTTTCGGCTGCGACTGGATTTGCGCCCATACAACGAAGACCGATAAACCATTTCCTTGCATTGAGGCCATAAACGTAGATGCAGTGTGGCGGGAGGTTGAGGCACTTTTATCGACGTCTGAGCGCGGCTGAGACCTGGCGTGCTCGTTGCAAAACAGCATCCTGCCCTTGCGCAAGCTTTGCCCCCTTAAAAAAACCGAGTATGGGTGTGAGGCTCCTACTCCTTATTGAACGCAGCATGGCGCGTGCCGTTAGGCTGAGACAGCGCCCAGCTACGAGCAACTTATGCTCCAAGGGATTCCTGGCGAGTTTGCGCGCCAAAAGCCAATGACCTGCAACCAAGCGCTCCTCGTAGAACACCGACCCTGCTTCGGTCGCAGCACTCCCTTCGTGAAAGACAATGGCATCAGGCACATAGACCATAGCGTCTGTTCCCAAGTGCCACCCAAGCATCACATCCTCTCCGTACATGAAAAAGTCCTCGTCGAAAAGAGGCAGCGCCATTCGCTCCGGTGCAATTAAAAGGGCACATCCGGTAGGGTAGGCGAAACTACCAGGAAGGCGTTTGTCGAAAGTGAGCAGCGCGAAATGGCGCTGATAGAACATTGTGCCGATGGTGTCTTTCCCCTGCTTGATCTGAGGATAAGCTAGCGAATAGTTATTTTCCGAAAGTGCGTTAGCGAGCCTTGACAAGGCGCCTTTATGAAGGACAGCGTCGTTATTGATAAGCATGATCCAAACATCAGGGTGCCGTGCCAGGATGGCCTCCATGGCGCAGTTGACTCCCATGGCAAAGCCTAAGTTACATGGACTTTTTAAGATCCATACATTATCCCAGCCAACCCACTCCTCCTTCAGCGACGTATAGGACACACCACCATCTTCCGAATTGTCCCACACCCAAACAGCTTTTGCACCTTCCTCCAGAAGAGACTGGACGCAGCGGCTGGTGCGCCCAGGATCACGAAAATTAAGGACAAGACCAATGACAGATTTCATAGGACCTCAGGCAGCACCTAGGCTCAAGATTCCAGCATACACTTCAGCATACGCTTTCACCATGTCAACCTCGGAAAACCTTTCCCTTACTCGATTGACCGCGTGAGAACGCATCTCTTGCCAAAGGCGGTGATCCGCAGCTAGGGTTCGTGCCGCTTTCACAAAAGCATTCACATCATCTACTGGGCACAAAATCCCCGTGAGACCGTCCGCCACAACTTCGGACAAGGCCGAGGTCTTGGTTGTGATCACCGGCAGGCCACAGGCCATGGCTTCGGCGACCCCAAGCCCAAAGCCTTCAAGTCTGGAAGGAAAAAGGAGCGCATCAGATTCCTGGTAGGCCCGAACCAACTGATCTTTCGTAAGGTACCCGAGGTTTTGACTATTTTTTGGCAACGAAAAACGTGATTCCCGCCCCCCACGGTCAGGAGTGTAATACAGCACAAAATCTTTACCAAGCCGTTCCAAGATCGGAGCAAGCAAATCAACCCCTTTTCTTGCTGACCAGTTGCCAACATACAGCAAACGAAACGGTTTGTTTGGCAACTCGCGTTCGGCAGGAACAAAACGCTCGCAGTCGATACCGTTGTAAATTATTTCGATGTCAGATTTTCCAAAGGCATCTTCGGCCATTCGAGCCGTATAACGGCTTACGGCCACGACACGCTGAGCACGTCGAAGGTTGTTGGCTTCAATCCCGTAGATCCAATGTCGATGATAAGCCGCTTGCATCAAGGTTTTGTAACGCCTAACTGAAGGATTGTGTACCACATGGTGAAGCGTGACGACCACCGGCAGGTGTTTGGGGACGAATCGCGGCGGCAGCCAGGAATTAATGTGCACGATATTCGCCCAGCTGGGAGGGCGTGGAATAGGAACTGTCCACGGCGCGTATTCAGCACGTAGCGGCAACCAGGTCATTGCAGCGCGTATGCCCCGCTCGTTAAGTCCGGCACACAGTCGCTCGGTGAAAACGTCTGCACCGCTGTGGACTCGAACAGCAGGAAACCATACCGCAGGTTCAGTGCTCAACTACAGACCTCCTTCATACTTTCATCCTAAAGATTCCAAACAAGCGCCCCAGTAAAATTATAGCGTGGTTTATAATCTCTGGTATTCCATCTTGCTAATGTCTAAGGTTTTGGACTCAGCCGATAAACCAACGTAGGCATCAGGGGATGCATCAGGTCCCAAATGGACGTCGGTACTTTAGCTATTAGTTTCAGAACCAGTTCCTTGTGGGTTTCTAGTCGTATCGTCTCTTGAAGAGCGGCTCCACCAAGTTTGCAGAAAAGAAATCCCGTTCTTTTAAAAAGCCCTTCTAGCATGAACGCAGAGAGAGGGTTACAGTCGTAATGATCGCCTGCACCTAAAGACCTCATGTAGATGTCGCGCTTCGAGCTCGGCAACCAACTTAAAAGAGGAAGTCTGTAGTGGGGTTCGATCAGCGCCCAGCGATTTGGTGTTGCCAAGTACCCAACCCCGTGAGACGCCATGACACGGCGCATTTCCCGAAGATGATTTTCCTGCTCCCCTAACCCTCCCACATGCTCGATCACGTGGTTAGAAATTACCACTTCGAAAGTGCCCCTGGAAAAGGTAAGTTTGTGCCATGAACCATATGGAACTGGAAACCTTCACGCATTACCCGCTGATCTACGATATCGACAGCTGTCACTACACACTGAAGTTTTGGATGGGTCGCGAAATAATGGGCGATAATTCCAGCACCGGTGCCAATTTCCAGTAAGCGCAAAACCTGAGCTTTTTGGTTAAGCCCAAGCAACCGCTCGATTTTGATAGCTTTCAAACGTCGTGATTGAACGTCAAGAACGGCGTGAGACCTTTTTAGGGCTCGGTCCTCCATGGGCTTCCGCATCTCTTATGCGCTTAGGGATGAGTCAGTCGGCAGAGTGCGCGGATACATTTCTTTACCCGCCGTTTTCGATGCGGTCGTAGCGGAGTTGGGTGATTTGTTCGCTGATGAGGCCCAGCATGAAAAGCAGGACGGAGGTGATGAAGAGCAGGGCCGACATGTTGGTGAAGCGGTGGACCGTGAAGTAGGTGTAGGCGTAGTTGGCCAGTCCCAGCAGGAAAAAGGAGCCGCTCACGGGCAGAAAGATGCGCAAAGGGGAAAAGAGCGTTGTGATCTTGAGGATGATCAGAAGAAACCGTGTGCCGTCCCGAAGGGGTTTGATTTTGCTGGTGCCGTGGCGCTTTTGAGCTCGAATGGGAATGTAGCAGACGGAACGACCGCTTCGCAGATAGGCCAGGGTGAGTGTTGTCGGGTAGGAAAAGGTGTTGGGGAGCAGGTACAAGTAGCGAAGAACGGTGTCGCGGTCCACCACTCGATAACCTGACGTCAAATCTTTGACTGGAAATTTGGTGGCATAACGCGCCAACAGGTTATAGGCCGTATTGGCCAGACGTCGGAATCTGCTGGCATGGGTCTTGGGATCCCGAGCCCCCACAACCATGTCGTATCGTTGAGCGGCTTCCAGCAACCGTGGAAGGTCTTCGGGATCATGTTGGCCGTCGCCGTCCATGAGGACCACCTTATCCCGAGAAGCCATGCGGATTCCCGTCTTCACGGCCGCGCCGTTTCCCATGTTGTACGGATGAGACCACACATAGGCCCCGGACTTTCGAGCTTCTTCGGCCGTGCGATCCCGGGACCCGTCATCCACCACAATCACTTCCGCTTCGGGAAGAATCTGCTGGATTCTGGTCACCGTCGCCGCAATGGCTTCTTCTTCATGGTAGGCCGGAATGACCACCGAGACGTTTGCACCGCGTTCCAACGGGGTTTCTCCTCAAAGCTTTTGCCATGACAATCTTGGGCCGTCTTGAACGGCAAGATTTTCTAAAGCCTCAACGTTTCATTAGCACAATCCGGGCCAGGCAAAGGTTCGTCCTCCCCATCCGCCCCTGGTCTTTCCCAGGGTTTTGACTCCACGGAAAGCCTATGGTAGGAGCTTTCGCGATAAAACACGAAAAATGGAGCGCACTCATGGTCTCATCCCCGCCACCTGTTCCTCGACGAGGCTACCTCTATGTGATTCTGGCGGCCGTGTTTTGGGCCGTTTCCGGATCCGCAGGAAAGTATCTTTTTCAACAGGGTGTTACCCCTTACCAAGTTGTGCAGATGCGGGTGACCTTGGCCGCCACTCTTCTCTTTTTGTGGCTCCTTCTCCGGGACCGACGTAAACTTCAGGTCCGCCCTCGGGATCTTATCTACTTCCTGATCCTAGGTGTCACAGGCCTTGCCATGGTCCAGTTTACCTACTTTTACACCATCAGCAAGATCAAGGTGGCCGCCGCCATTCTCTTGGAATACCTAGCCCCCGTGCTCATCGCCATCTACTCGGTGACCATCGCTCGAGAACGCCTCACCTGGCCTACCGTGATCGCCGTCACCGGGGCCACTCTAGGCTGCTACCTTGTGGTGGGAGGCTACAACCTGGACCTTTTCAACATGAACAAGGCCGGATTGTTGAGCGGTCTGGCATCCGCCGTAAGTTTTGCATGGTATTCCATCTATGGGGAACACGGCATGCGCCGCTACAGTCCCTGGACCGTTGTCTTTTACGCCTTTTTCTTTGCGGCTCTTTTCTGGAACATCGCCCACCCTCCTCTGGAAGCCTTTCGCCATTCTTACAGCCCTATGGAATGGGTCTGGATTCTCTACATCGCTATCCTGGGAACCCTCATTCCCTTTGGCCTTTATTTTCAAGGCATCAACCTCATTCGCTCCACCCGGGCCAGCATCACCGCCACCCTGGAACCCATCACCGCCGGTTTTGTCTCGTATTTCTTCTTGGGAGAAACCCTGGAAGGGTTGCAGATAACCGGAGGTTTCTTGGTCATTGCAGCCGTCATTTTGTTGCAGATCCGTCGGGAATTTGACGATGCGACGCCGGAGATTTTAAGGACCCGCCAGGAGACTTTTTGATATTCGAGGAAACCCCCATGGCTCCTCTCATAACGCTCTTGACGGACTTTGGGCTTCAGGACGGTTACGTGGCCGCCATGAAGGCTGTGCTGCTGGGGATGGTTCCGCAGGCCCAGCTTGTGGACATCAGCCATCTCATTCCTCCCCAGGACATTCGTTGGGGAGCTTATGTTCTCAAAAGCTGCTACGCCGATTTTCCAACGGGCACCATTCATGTGGCGGTGGTGGATCCCGGCGTGGGCACACATCGACGGTGCATCGCTCTTCGAACCGACCGTTACTTCTTCGTCGGCCCGGACAACGGTCTTTTTTCTTTCATTCTGGAAGAGGAACCAAGAACGGAAACACGGCTTCTTTCCAACCAAAACCTTTTTCGGCCAACGATCAGTGCCACCTTTCACGGTCGGGACATCTTTGCCCCGGTGGCGGCTCATTTGGCTACGGGAACACCCTTTCCCTCCTTGGGCCCCATGGTTGATCCTCTGATATGTTCGTGGGTGCGTCCCTTGCTTTCGCCAACCCTGCTTGAGGGTGAAGTTTTGGGCTGTGATCGGTTCGGCAACATCGTCACCAACATTCAGGCAAGGCATTTGGCCGACCGGCTCAAGGAAAAAACCTTTGAAGTCTTTCTCGAAGACCGAAAAATTCCCGTTTTTGCAAAGACCTACGGCGATGTGCCTTTAGGGCGCTCCCTGACTCTCGTGGGAAGTTCAAACCATCTGGAAATCGCCGTCCGTCAAGGAAACGCCGCCATGCTCTATGGAGCTCAAGCCGGACAGAAGGTCCGACTTGTTCCGGTCACATGAGCTGCCGGTGAAAAGCCTTCCCTGCCAAGGCACGGCTTCACGGTTTAAGCCCACATTGTTTTGAAAAGCGATGGGAAAAGATTCAAGGAGTCTCTCCAAAGTGCCGACTTTTAAGGTAAGGGACAAAAGAGAAAAACGGGCGGAAGACTTCTAAAAGCCACCACATCCCATCTTTACGAGGCCTTCCGCCGTGCTTAAGATATTTTTGCAAATATGAAAACTCCAAGGAGGCTGACATGGATAAGAACAAAGTTCTGGAGATGCAGCTCGATTTCCTGAAAGGGACCGAGATTTCCAAAGAGGGGCTTCAGGCTCATGAGGTTTTGGAATCGGCCAATGTGCCTTCTTCTGCCGTGGAAAAGGACGCGAGCGCTCATGCGGAAAACGATCTGCAGGACAAGAAACTGCAGGAACGCATTGAACGAAGCATGGACGCAATCAAACAATTCATTCGAAACATCGACATCAACAGCCTGTAGTTCTCTTTTGATCGAAACGAGCCAAGCCCCTTCACCTGGATCGGTGCGAGGGGCTTTTTTCGTGCTCAGCCTCCATGAGCCTTGTTGCCCTGGAGCGCTTTATGTTAGAAGCGCCATGCGGTGGACCTGAAAACGTGCCTGCTTTCCGCCGGGACATAAAACAAGGACTCACCGTGGGCTGCTGATGGCTCGGGCACATGGCTCTGTAAGCCTCAACAAGGACATTTTATGGACACCCTTTCAGCCGTCGCTCTAGGAATCCTTCAAGGAATCACCGAATTTCTTCCCGTGAGCAGTTCCGGACACTTGGTCATCGGGCAGCATCTTCTGGGCTGGCAGGAACCCAATCTTTTTTTCGATGTGAGCCTTCATGTGGGTACCTTTTTGGCCGTGGCTTTGGTGTTTCGTCGTGACATTGTTTTCCTTGTTCAGGGCGGCCTGAAATGGTTGAGACATCCTCTGGCCGACCATTCTTACCCACGAGACGAAGCCCGACGCCTTTTCACCTTGGTTCTCTGGGGCACTATTCCTACCGTGATCCTAGGCTTTGCCTTCAAAGATCTTTTTGAACGGCTTTTTACATCAGTCACGGCCGTAGGATTCAGCTTGCTTGTGACCGGAACCCTTTTATGGCTTACCCGCCGCAAGGTTTCTTCCTGGGGCAAGGGGCCCTTTGACATTCGTTTTCGTCACGCCGCCCTTATCGGGCTGGTGCAGGGTTTGGCGATCACTCCGGGCATTTCCCGGTCTGGATCGACCATTGCTGTGGCGCTTCTTTTAGGATTTCAGAGGGAATGGGCCGGCCGGTTTTCCTTTTTGCTTTTTGTGCCGGCCGTTTTGGGAGCCATGCTTCTGGAATCTTTACACTTGAAGGCCATTCCAAACCCTGTGGGCCCTGTGCTGTGGGGCACCGTGGCGGCGGCGATCACGGGATATGTGGCCTTGCGTTTTTTACTTGCTACGGTGCGTCGAGGCCGCTTTCACCTTTTCGCTCCTTATTGTTGGGCCTTGGGGGCGGTTTGCCTGGCATTCATGTTTTTTCACCAAGGGAATCCGTAAAATATGATGACACTTCTTCATGATCTGGCCGCGTGGGTGGTGGCTTGGGCTCATACTCCGCATGCTTCGGTGGCTCTCGCGGCCGTGGCCTTTGTGGAATCGAGCTTCTTTCCCATCCCTCCCGATGTGCTTCTCATCTCGTTGGCGCTCATTGAACCGAAACAATCCTTTACCTATGCCTTCATCTGCACCGCCTTTTCCGTTCTGGGGGGTATGTTCGGTTACGGTATCGGCCGTTACGGAGGCCGCCCCATTCTGGAACGGCTCATGAGCGCTTCCAAGATTCACGCCGTTGAACGTTACTACCAGCGCTATGATGTGTGGGCGGTAGGCATTGCAGGGTTCACTCCTATACCCTACAAAGTGTTTACCATCAGCGCCGGGACTTTTCTTCTGGATTTCAAACGCTTCATACTGGCATCCGTTGTGGGTCGAGGGGGTCGATTTTTTCTTGTGGCCGCCCTTTTTTATTTCTTCGGGGAACCTATCGGCGAATTCGTCAAGAGGTCCTTAAACCTGCTGTCCGTGGCTTTTGCTGTCCTTCTTGTGGGGGGATTTGCCTTGATTCATTGGTGGTCCAAAAGACATGGGCCTGGCTCGGCGTCTTCGCAGGCCGAACATCCCGAAAAACCATGACATCGCAAGGAACATGAAGAAGCCATGGGGCTGAGGGCGCTTGTTTTCAGTATCATCCTGGCCTTTTTTGGGGTTTGCATACAAGGACTCTCGCATGCTGCGGAACCCGTGGACGGCGACTGGCTCATCGTGCATCTGGGAGCGGAACCGGGCACCCTGAATCCCCTTACGGCGACGGACGCATACGCCGGCCGGGTCAACGACCTCATCTACGAATCCCTTCTTCGCCGGGATCCTCGCACCCTGGAACTTGTTCCAGTCCTGGCCGAATCCTGGGACATTTCCGAAGACCGTCTCACCTTCACTTTCCGTCTGCGCCGTGATGTACGCTGGCAGGACGGCACACCGTTTACAGCTCGCGATGTTTTGTTTTCCTTTGAAAGAATCAATGACCCTGCGGTGGATGCCGCGCATCTTCGCAATTACTATCGGGACATCGAAAAACTGGAAGTTCTGGACGATTACACCATCCGCTACCATTACCGCATGCCCTACTTTCGTGCCCTGGAATTCTGCGGAGGTATTCCCATCGTTCCGGCTCATCTTTTTAAAGAAGGAGATAACTTCAACCAGCACCCTATCGGACGAAACCCGATGGGCACAGGTCCTTACCGATTCGTTCGCTGGGAAACGGGAAAGGAAATCGTTCTGGAACGTCACGAAGGCTACTGGGGCACCAAACCTCATCTGGCACGGGTGGTTTTCAAGATCATCACAGACAATACCGTCGCGCTGCAGGTGCTCAAAAAGGGTGGACTGGACCTTATGAGCCTTCGGCCAATTCAGTGGATGAGGCAGACCGGAAGCTCTCGATTTCAGGAACGCTTTCAAAAGCTCAAGTACTATCTTCCCAGCTACACCTACATCGGCTGGAATCAAAGAAAACCTTATTTTGACGATCGGCGTGTGCGCCAGGCCATGACCCTGCTCTTGGACCGAGAAACCATCCTGCAGCGCCTGCTCTTTGGGTTGGGCACGGTGGTCAGCGGCACCTTTTACATCAACAGTCCCGAATACAATAAGGCGATCACGCCTTACCCTTATGACCCTGAAAGAGCCCAAAGGCTTTTGAAGGAAGCCGGCTGGGAAGATCACGACGGGGACGGCCTTCTGGACCGTCACGGCGTTCCTTTTCGGTTCGAATTCCTTATTTCCGCAGGATCCCTGTTTGCGGAACAATTGGCCACGATTGTGCAACAAAATTTGAAAAACGTCGGGATCGCCGTGACCATTCGAAAACTGGAATGGGCCGTTTTCATTCAAAAGATTCAATCCCACGAATTTGATGCATGCACTTTGGGTTGGAGCCTGGGTTGGGAAACGGATCCTTACCAGCTGTGGCATTCGTCTCAGGCGGATAAGGGGTCCAACTTCGTGGGGTTTCGGAATGAAGAAGCGGATCGCCTGATCGAAGAGGCTCGCCGTGAATTCGATCCGGTGAAACGGCGAGCTCTGTACCATCGGTTCCACGAGATTCTGCATGAAGAACAACCCTACACTTTTCTGTTCACCACCGAAGCCCTTGTGGCTGTGGATCGACGTTTTGAAAATGTGAAGGTTTATCCCATGGGCTTAGAACTGAGAGAATGGTGGGTGACCCTGGAAAAGCAACGATATCGGTAGAGTGCTGAAAAGAGGGAAAGCTCCAAGGAGCCGGCGAGCATGAGAGCTTACCTGGTCAAGAGATTGTTCCAGATGATTCCCACACTTTTTGGAATCACGTTTATCACCTTTTGCATCATTCAGCTGGCACCGGGAAATCCTGCCATGCTCAAACTGCAGATGGCCTCCCAAGGGGAAATGGCCGACACCGCCTATGCCAAGCAGATCATTGAACAGACAAAGAAACTTTACGGCTTGGACAAGCCCTTGCCCGTCCAGTACCTGCTTTGGGTCAAGCGGGTTTTTACTTTGGACTTCGGCACATCGTTTAAAGACCATCGGCCTGTGATGGACAAGATCGCCGAACGGCTTCCCATAACGATTCAAATCAATGTGCTTTCCATTTTCCTGGTGTATCTTATTGCTATTCCTTTTGGTGTCTATTCCGCCACCCATCCCGACACCGTCACAGACAAGACTCTGACCCTGTTTTTTTTCTTCCTCTATTCCTTGCCTAACTTCTGGGTGGCGGTGCTCCTGATTATGCTTTTCGGGGGCGGTGACTTTTGGGATATCTTTCCCATCTACGGCATCTCATCCATTCATGCGGAAAACTGGCCTTTATGGCGCCAGATTCTGGATCGTCTTTATCACCTGGTGCTCCCTGTAGCGTGCCTCACCTACGGAGGTTTCGCCTACCTTTCGCGATTGACTCGAGCCGAACTTCTGGAAGTCATTCGTGAGGATTACGTGCGAACAGCTCGGGCCAAGGGTTTAAGTGAACGTGTGGTCATTTTGAAACATGCTTTTCGCAACGCGCTGCTTCCCATTGTGACCCTGCTGGCTTTTTTGCTTCCGGCCATGTTCGGTGGCAGTGTGATCATTGAAAGCATCTTTTCCATTCCCGGCATGGGACAACTGGGCTTTGAAGCGGTCCTGTCCCGCGATTATCCGGTGATCATGGCCATCACCACCATTTCGGCCTTGCTGACCCTGATCGGGTTGCTGCTTTCAGACATTTTGTACGCCGTGTTGGATCCCAGAATCCAGTTGGATTAAAGATATGTCGTACTGGAGCATCGTCTGGCATCATTTTCGAAAAAAGCGAAGGGCCATGGCAGGCCTATGGGTGTCGGTTTTTCTCGCGGCGGTGGCCGTTCTGGCTCCCGTCTTGGCAAACGATCGACCTATCATGGCCTTCTGGCAGGGGCGTCTGGTTTTTCCTGTCTTCAATGAGGACCTTCGACCGGAAACCGGCACATGGAAGGATCTTTGGAAGCCGAACGTCTTTCTCTTTCAAAAACCCTTTGGAACTCCTTCATCGTGGGCTTTGTGGCCGCCCGTTCCCTATTCCCCGTCGGAATATGATCTCCTGGAAAACCTCTCCGCCCCGTCTCGGAAACATTGGTTCGGGACCGATGATCGAGGCCGCGACGTGCTCAGCCGCATGATTCATGGCGCCCGTATCTCCCTTTCGGTGGGTTTTGTGGCTGTAGGTATCGCTCTGGTGATCGGAATCACGCTGGGAGGTCTTGCCGGCTATTTCGGCGGCTGGGTGGACGCCTTGATCAGTCGCCTCATCGAAATTCTTCTGACTATTCCGACGTTTTTTCTCATTATCGCCATTATCGCCTTTTTGCCGCCGAGCATTTACAACATCATGGTGGTCATCGGGCTCACGGGTTGGACCGGGGTCGCTCGATTCGTGCGTGCCGAATTCTTCAAGCTGAAACGGTTGGACTTCATTCAAGCGTCCGCGGCGTTAGGAGCCTCTCACGGAAGGATTATCTTTTTGCACATGCTTCCCAACGCCATGGCTCCCGTGTTGGTTTCGGCAGTCTTTGGCATTGCGGGAGCCATTCTTACGGAATCGAGCCTGAGTTTTCTCGGTTTCGGCGTGCCGCCTCCTACACCAAGCTGGGGAGATATTCTTAGCCAGAGCCGCGATTACATCGAATTTGCGTGGTGGTTGACCACATTTCCAGGGTTGGCCATCTTCCTTGGCATCACGTCCTATAACCTGGTAGGAGAGGGTCTAAGGGATGCGATGGACCCAAAGCTTTTTGAGTGACAGTGTCCATCTCGCTCCGTTCAAAGGCTCACTTGTTAAGCCTGTTCGACAGTAAGGAAGGAATGACCCGCCATGCCTTTGACTTCAGCTTTTCCTGCCACCCAATCTTCGGTGGTCATGACGGTCAGCCAGCTTAATGCCCGCATTAAGGGTTTGCTGGAAGCCAATTTTCCTTACGTGTGGGTTCGAGGCGAAATTTCCAACCTGAGAATTCCCGCTTCCGGGCATGCCTATTTCACGCTCAAGGACAAGAACAGTCAGATTCGTACGGTCATGTTTCGAGCTCAATACAGCCGGTTGAAGTTTCGCCCCGAAGACGGCATGGCCGTCCTGTGCCAGGGAAGGTTGAGTGTTTATGAGGCGCGCGGTGAATACCAGATCATTGCCGATATCCTGGAACCCGAGGGTCTGGGAGCGTTGCAGCTCGCTTTTGAACAGCTCAAGGAAAAACTTCAACAAGAAGGGCTTTTTGATTCGCAACGAAAGCGCCCCCTTCCGCTCAGACCGCAACGGGTCGCCCTCATCACTTCATCCACAGGAGCGGCCGTGCGGGATATGCTGAAAATCTTTCAACGTTGCCCCTATCCTCTGACGGTAACCCTGCTCCCTGTACGCGTGCAGGGAGAAGAAGCCGCCCCGGAAATCGCCCGAGCCCTTGAGACGGTCTCTCTGCTTCGAGACACTTTTGGTTGGGATGTGGTCCTTGTGGGGCGAGGCGGCGGCAGTTTGGAAGATCTTTGGCCTTTCAACGAAGAGATGACCGCTCGAGCTATCGCCGCGTGTGCGGTTCCTGTCATTTCCGCCGTAGGGCACGAAATCGATGTGACCATTGCGGATATGGTCGCCGATTTTCGTGCGCCGACACCGACGGCAGCTGCGCAATGGGTGGTCGATCGCCTGACAGAGGTGGAACGGCGGCTGAACGATCTGGCCAAACGCTTGCGCACGGCTTGGACCGTTCAATTGGAACGCCTTCGAATGCAGCTCACCCACACGGAAAGCCGCCTCATCGATCCGCGCCGACGTCTCGTGGATTGGCGCCTGGCCGTGGACGATCGGCTGGAGCGTTTGGTTCGGGCCATGAATCATCGACTTCATCTGTGGCGAATACGTTTCCTGCATGCCACTCAAAGGCTTCGTCAAGTGCATCCCCAAAAGCGGCTGCTGGATGAGCGGGCTCGTCTGGAACTTCTTTCCAGGCGCCTGGTGGAAGCACACCTTCGAGCCTTGGAGCGGCGGCGGTTGCAGGTCCGCGCGGTGGCGGCGCAGCTGGAGTCCTTAAGTCCCGTTGGTATTCTTGCCCGCGGATATTCCTTGACGTTTAAAGTGCCTGAAAACATCTTGATCCGCCAGGCTTCTCAGGTGCAACCTGGAGACATGGTGCGTATTCAGGTGGCTCAAGGCCACATGAACGCCAGGGTTCTGGAAACTTTCGAGGGCCCGTTTCCGGGAGACAATGTATCGGACCCATCCCAATGAACCCTTGACCTTCATGGGCTTAGAGAAAGGACCTTCCTATGACGGGTGCTGAAACCCAAAGCAAAGCCAAGCAAAAAAAAACGGAAAGTTTTGAAGAGGCAATGAAACGCTTGGAAGAAATCGTGGAGAAACTGGAAAAGGGTGACTTACCTTTGGAAGTCGCCATGGAAGCTTTTAGTGAAGGTGTAGGGCTTGTGCGGCTGTGCCACGAAAAGCTGGAAGAGGCGGAAAAGAAAGTGCAGATGCTGGTTCAGGGAGAAGACGGGCGCTGGATTGCCACCCCTTTTGACAAGCCGCCGGAAGAAAACGAATCCTAGAACAATCCGTGATTTTTTTGATCAGGATTTCCTGCTGGCATGAAGCCAGAGTTCATGATAGAAGGAAATTCCACCTTATTGCAGAGGGTCTTTTTCCGTGAAATCCTTAGATCTTAAAGCTTATCTGGCGGAAAAACGAAAGGCGGTGGATGAGGCTCTGGAACGGTTCTTTCCGCCGTCATCGGGCCTGGAAAAAACCGTGGTGGAAGCCGCCCGCTACAGCCTGTTTGCCGGAGGGAAACGGCTGCGTCCCATTCTGTGCCTGGCAGCCGCCGAAGTGGTGGATGGATCCCAGGATGCCGTCATGCCTGCGGCGTGTGCTCTGGAAATGGTCCATACCTATTCTTTAATCCACGATGATCTTCCGGCCATGGATAACGACGACTTTCGACGAGGCCGTCCCACGAACCATCGAGTCTATGGAGAAGCGGTGGCCATCCTTGCCGGAGACCTTTTGCTGACGGAAGCCTTCGGTCTTCTGGCAGGTTCTGTGGGCTCTGAGGCTGCGTTGATACCGGCTGAAAAACGCCTGGAAGCTGTGGCCATTTTGGTACGGGCTTCCGGAGCCCAAGGCATGATTGCCGGCCAGGTCATCGACCTGGAATCGGAAACCCGGGAAGTGGATCTTCCCACGGTGGAATACATGCACATTCGTAAAACCGGGGCTCTTATCTGTGCCTCTTTGGAAATCGGAGCCGTTTTATCCAACGCTTCCCAGGAAGCTCTGCAGGCCCTCACACGGTACGGAAGGCACTTAGGGTTAGCCTTTCAGATCACGGACGATCTCCTGGATGTGGAAGGGGATCCCCGGGTCATGGGAAAATCGACGGGATCCGATGCCGCAAAAAACAAGAAGACCTATCCGGCCCTTGTGGGTCTCGGTCGCACGAAAGAAATCGCTCGAGAACATGTGGAACAGGCCGTAAAGGCTTTGGAAGGATTCGACCGCAAAGCCGATCCCCTACGGGCCTTGGCGCCGTATCTTTTGGTTCGAAAAGCCTAAGGGGTCAGGCTTAGGAGTTTGATTCGAGAATCGAAGATCCCTTTGACCAAAACGCTTTTGAAGGAGAAGGTTATCGACGTGGAACGTCAACCAAGCCCGGAACGGGCCCCCTTAAACATCGAAACCTCCTTGCTGCACAACATTGATTCACCGGCGGACCTGAAACGGTTGTCCATCAAAGAACTGGAAACCTTGGCCGAAGAAATTCGACGGGTGATCGTGCAGACCACCGCATGCACAGGAGGTCACGTCGCCCCAAACCTTGGCGTGGTGGAATTGACTCTGGCACTCCATTATGTCTTTGACGCTCCCAACGACCGTATTGTCTGGGATGTGGGACATCAGTGTTACACACATAAACTGGTCACCGGACGACGCGATCGCTTTCACACCTTGCGCCAATGGCAAGGAATCAGCGGATTTCCCAAACGTGAAGAAAGCCGCTACGACGCCTTTGGCACGGGCCATGCCAGCACGTCCATTTCTGCAGCACTGGGTATGGCCACCGCCAAACACCTCAAAGGATGCCCAAGCCGTATCATCGCCGTGATCGGGGACGGCAGTATGACCGGCGGCTTGGCTTTTGAAGCTCTAAATCATGCCGGAGACCTAGGGCGAGATCTCATTGTTGTCCTTAACGATAACGAAATGTCCATTTCCCCGAATGTTGGAGCCTTGTCATCTTTTCTGAGCCGCAAACTGTCCAGCCGCACGGTCATGAGCCTCAAGCGTGAAGTGGAAAACACCCTCAAGGCCATACCCGGTGTAGGATCCAACATTGTCCAGCTTCTTAAAAAAAGTGAGGAATCCTTTCTGACGTTTTTCACCCCTGGGATGCTCTTTCAGGCTTTTCGATTTCAATACATCGGTCCGATCAAGGGCCATCGTCTGGACCGGCTCATTGAAACTTTTGAAACCGTCAAATCCCTTAAAGGCCCTGTGCTCATTCACGTGGGAACCACCAAGGGTAAAGGTTATGAACCGGCGGAATGTGATCCGGCTCGCTTTCACGGCATCGGCTGTTTTGATCCCACAACGGGTGAAACTAGGAAAGAAGATATTCCGTCCTACACATCCGTTTTCGGCCGATGTTTGACGGAACTTGCTGAAAAGGATCCTCGTATCGTCGCCATCACCGCCGCCATGCCTCAAGGGACAGGTCTGGACACGTTCGCGCAGGTTTATCCCAAACGCTTTTTTGATGTGGGCATCGCCGAACAACATGCTGTGACCTTTGCCGCAGGGCTTGCTGCGGAAGGTTATCACCCTGTGGTAGCCGTGTATTCTACTTTTCTGCAACGGGCCTATGACCAGATTGTTCATGATGTGTGCCTGCAAAATCTTCCCGTGGTGTTCGCCATGGATCGAGGAGGTTTGGTGGGAGAAGATGGCCCGACCCATCATGGGGTTTTTGATCTGGCCTATCTTCGACACATTCCCAACATGGTGATCATGGCGCCCAAGGATGAAAACGAACTGCGGCACATGCTCAAAACGGCCGTTTCTCATCGGGGTCCCATTGCTCTGCGGTATCCAAGAGGAGAAGGACTAGGCGTGCCTTTGGATGCCGAACTTCGTGAAATACCCATCGGAGAGGGAGAACTGCTTCGAGAAGGCCGCGATGTAACCCTGGTGGCCGTGGGGGCCATGGTCATGGAAGCCTTGGAAGCCGCAGAAATCCTTACCCGGGAAGGCCTTGAAGCGGCCGTGATCAATGCCAGGTTTGTGAAGCCTCTGGACGTGAACCTCATCGCCCGTTGGACTCAAAAAACACCTTTGCTGGTGACGGTGGAAGAAAATGTGCGCCAGGGCGGTTTCGGCAGCGCCGTTTTGGAAGCGCTCAGTGAAGAAGGCATTTTGCCTCGACGCCTGCTGCGCCTGGGTGTTCCTGATGCCTTTATTCCTCACGGGCCTTTGAAAGTGCTGCGACGAAACCTGGGATTGGATGCGGAAGGCATCGCCCAAAGTGTTCGAGAAGCCTTTTCCAGCCCCCTCGTCACCCATGACACCCTCATTCGAGCGGTTAGATAAGATCCTGGTGCAACGCGGCCTGGCCCCTAGCCGTGAAAAGGCTCAGGGACTTATTCTCGCCGGTTGTGTCTGGGTGAATGGACATCCTGTCACCCAGTCGGGTCGCAGAATTTCAGAACAGGCTAAAATTGAGATTCGAGGCCAAGACCACCCTTATGTGAGCCGAGGCGGCATCAAGCTGGCTCATGCCCTGGATCATTTCGGGTTGGACGTCAAGGGCCTTGTGGTCATGGATGTGGGGGCGTCCACAGGCGGTTTTACGGACTGTCTGCTCCGAAGGGGAGCCCAGAAAGTGTACGCGGTGGACGTGGGGTACGGCCAGTTGGCATGGAAACTACGGCAGGATCCTCGCGTCATTGTTTTGGAACGCACAAATATTCGGTATCTGGATCGATCCGTCATCGCCGAACCGGTGCAGGGCGCCGTTGTGGATGTATCTTTCATTTCCCTGAAGCTGGTTCTTCCCAAGGTGGTGACATTTCTTTCCCCTGATGCCTTCCTTGTGGCCCTGGTGAAACCTCAATTTGAAGCCGGACGGCAACATGTGGGCAAAGGCGGTGTGGTCAAGGACGCCTCCGTCCACCAAGCCGTGTGCCAATCGGTGGCTGAAACGGTCCAATCCCTGGAATTTCGAGTTCTGGGAATCGTAGCTTCGCCCATTCTCGGCCCCAAGGGCAATCGAGAATTCCTTCTGGCGGCCAAACGCAAGCTACCGTCACAGACATGACGGATGGGGAAAGCTTTCTTTAAGAGCCATGAGAATCCATTTCGTTTTTGTGGGAAAAACTGTTTCCCCGGAAATGCAGCGAGGTATTGACCGGTATCTGGAAAGGATCGGTCACTATGTGCGATGTGAAGTGCACGTGGTGCGTCCTGAACGGGTGAATCCCAAGGCTCATGAGAAAGAAGTGCTGGAAAAAGAAGGGCGCCGTATTGTAGAAACTGTTGCCGGCCGGGGGGTGCTCATCGTCTGGGACGAAAAGGGCACGGGCTTAACTTCGGTAGAGTACGCCGGCGTGCTGGATCGGCTTCAGCAGGCTGGGCAGGAGGTGTGGATGGTTTTGGGAGGTCCCTTGGGTTTGTCCGATGAAGTCAAGAAGGCGGCACACCACGTTTTTTCGCTTTCGCCCATGACCTTCCCTCACGATCTGGCACGTCTTTTGGTCGCTGAACAAACCTACCGAGCTCTGACCATTCTTCGCGGAGAACCCTACCATAAGGGATCTTGAGCTGGGCACGTCCGCCCTCGGCCGTAGGTTTGTTGGGGCGGACCGATGTGTCCGCCCCGCGGAACCACGGCATCCGGACCCGGAAAATGGACCCACCATCCGGACGACACTGTGTTGGGGCGGACCGATGTGTCCGCCCCTATGTCCCACGGTTCATGAAAATTTCGGGGCGGACACATGGGTCCGCCCCGACAGGTTTTTGCCTGCACGGATCAAGAAATGGATCCGTCTTCACGAAGCCTTGGTGATAGAACTCATGGCACCCAAAACAGGGTCACCACGTTTCGGACTATGTTCCAAAGGCCTTGTTGTCAGAGTTTCAAACAGCGATGACTTCGGTCACGGAAGGCACTTCCTGGCGTATGATACGTTCCACGCCGGCCTTGAGTGTCATCTGGCTCATGGGACACCCATGGCAGGCTCCCGTAAGGCGCACCTTCACCACCGAACCTTCCACATCCACAAGCTCCACATTGCCCCCGTCTCTTTGCAGCATGGGCCGAATCTTTGATAGTGCCTTTTCAACTTGGTCGCGCATGGTCTTTCTCCTTCGTTTTAAAAATGGGATCCTCTCCATTATTAAGACTTCCGTGCGAACAAGGCAAACTCTAAAAGGATTCTTGAGGTCCTTTTGGATTATGAATGGTTTTAAGAAGTTAAGAAAAGACAGCGATTGACCTTTCTGTTTTTTTCCGCTAGGTTGAGCGCCGCATGACCACTTCGGGGCTCAGGTGGACTTTCAGGAAAGGATGAGAATGAACCCACATCGGCTGGTGCTCAAAATTTCCGATGAAAAAATTCAGAACCGTGTCCAGGAGCTGGCCGTGCACATCAGCCAAGATTATCAAGGCAAAGACCTTTTGCTCGTGGGAGTGCTCAAGGGAGCGTTTATTTTTCTTGCCGATCTTGTTCGCCATTTGGAGATTCCTGCGGAAGTGGACTTTATCCGCATCGCCAGTTATGGAGCGTCCACGGAATCTTCGGGAGGTGTTTCCCTCTCCAAAGATCTGGAATGCCCTATCGACGGCCGTGACGTGCTCGTGGTGGAAGACATTGTGGATACGGGCGTGACCATGCGTTGGCTTATAGCTCACCTGAAAAGCCGAAAGCCTCGCACGGTCAAAATTTGCGCGCTCATTGACAAGTACGAAAGGCGTACGGTGGAAGTCCCCGTTGATTACGCGGGCTTTCGAATCCCTTCGGGGTTCGTCGTCGGCTATGGTTTGGATTTTGCCGAAAAGTACCGGGGACTTCGAGGCATTTACGAAGTGGTGTTTGACTCGCTCGAGGACTGTCATGCTGGTCAGCTGTGAATTGTGCGGAACCAGATACCGCGTCGATCCCAAAAGGCTTCATAAGGACAAGGTAAAAGCCCGCTGCAGTCGATGCGGCCATACCTTTGTGGTCCGACGTTCCCAGGAGTCGGAACCCGAACCGGAATTTGAACCTTCGATGGTCGCTCCCGAGGAACCGGATGTTTCAAGAGGAGCGGAAGAACAAGACACCGAAGGCCCCATTCCTGTGGCACGGCCGGCACCCCGACCCCTTCGGCCTCCCGTAGCCCGGGAACGCTCTTCGTCCAAGCAAGTTGTCACTTTTGTGGTTCTGGCCTTGATCTTACTGGGAGTCGCCGCAGCCGCCTACTATCTTTATTCCAACGGAATGCTTTTTCAAAAGAAAGCCACACCTGTGCCCGGCAGCGTGACATCGACGGGGATTCCTCAAATCACCATCGATCCCGACATTCGGGCGTATTTTCTGGAAAACATGTCTGCAGGCCAGATTTTTGTGGTGGAAGGAAAGGCGGTCAACGAATCGGGAGGGCCGGTGAGTTTTGTGCTCGTGGAAGGAAAGCTTTATACCACGGAAAAACAACCGGCTCAGGTGCAAAAGGCCTACTGCGGCAATACCATGACCCGGGATGAATTGACGCGTCTGGACATGACCCAAATCCAAAACGTCATGATGAACCGGGAAGGCAAAGATTTGAGCAATGTCCATATTCCGTCCATGGGCAAGGTACCTTTCATGATTGTCTTTTACAACTTGCCTGAGCTAAGCCTTCTTTCGGACTACAGCGTGGAAGTGGTCAACGCTCAGGCGGACAAATGATCGAAAAGCGAGAGGAAAAACATGCTGGATCTCAAGTTCGTGCGGGAAAATATGGATCGGGTCGCCCAGATGCTTCGGGATCGGCACATGGACATGGACATGGAGCCATTCCGAAAGCTGGACGAGGAACGACGAGCCCTCCTGCGGGAAGTGGAACAGCTCAAGCACGAACGGAATCAAGCGTCCGAAGAAATCGCACGACGAAAGCGGGAGGGGGCCGATGCTGAAGATCTGCTCCAAGCCATGAAAGGAGTGTCACAGCGGATCAAGGAATTGGAAACCGAACTGGGAGGCATAGAGGAGCGGTTTCGAGAGATTCTTATGTTTATTCCCAACATGCCTCATGCCTCCGTGCCTTTAGGAGCGGATGAAACGGCCAATCCCGTGGTCAAAACCTGGGGAGAACCACCCAGGTTTGATTTTGAACCCAAAGCTCATTGGGACATAGGGGAAGCTTTGGGGATTTTGGATTTTGAACGGGCGGCTCGAATGACCGGAGCCCGATTCACTCTGTATTGGGGTGCCGGCGCCGCTTTGGAACGAGCCCTCATCAGTTTCATGCTGGACGTGCACACAAGCCGTCATGGGTACACGGAAGTGCTTCCACCCTTTATGGTCAATCGGGCCGCCATGACCGGCACGGGTCAGTTACCCAAGTTTGAAAAGGATCTTTTCAAATTGGAAGGTTGGGACTATTTCCTAGTTCCCACCGCCGAGGTTCCAGTGACCAACATTCACATGGACGAAACCCTGGAAGAAGACGACCTTCCCAAGTATTACACCGCCTACACGCCATGCTTTCGGTCGGAAGCGGGATCTTACGGCAAGGATACGCGCGGTCTCATTCGGCAACACCAATTCAATAAAGTGGAACTGGTGAAGCTCGTTAAGCCGGAAACATCTTACAACGAACTGGAAACCTTGCTGGAAAACGCGGAAACCATTCTTCGAGAACTGGGGCTACACTATCGCGTGGTGGTGCTGTGCACGGGTGATTTGGGCTTTTCCGCCGCCAAGACCTACGATATTGAAGTGTGGCTTCCCGGGCAAAACACGTACCGGGAAATTTCTTCGTGCAGCAACTTTGAAGATTTTCAGGCGCGCCGTGCCAACATTCGGTTCCGTCGAAAGGGGAAGAAAAAAACCGAATTGGTGCATACCCTCAACGGATCTGGACTGGCCGTCGGGCGCACTCTCGTGGCCATTCTTGAAAATTATCAGCAGGCCGACGGGACGGTCCTCATCCCGGAAGCCTTGCGTCCTTACATGCGCGGCCTGGAAAGGATCACTCCTCGAAGCTAGAGTTTAAAAGTGAATCACAAGGAGCAGACATCATGACCAAGAGTCAACTGATCGAAGCCTTGGCCAAGGCCGAGGGAATCACGCTCAAAGCCGCCGAAATCGCAGTCAATGTCACCTTTGAAAGCATGGAAAAGGCCTTGATGCAAGGAGATCGCGTGGAAATTCGAGGGTTCGGCAGTTTCAAGGTGAAAAAGTACGACGGCTACAAAGGCCGAAACCCCAAAACCGGAGAACTCATTGAAGTGCGTCCTAAACGACTTCCTTTCTTTAAGGTAGGAAAAGAGCTCAAAGAACGGGTCGACAAACGTTAGGCAAAGAAACCTTTCTTCAAAAGAAGCTTCAACCATCTTCGAACATCAAACAAAGAAGCGGCTTGACCGAAGCCATAAAAGTTTGAAGCCGCTTTTGGTAAAAACTTCGGGCGCCCGTCCAAAATGGGCGCCTTTCTTTTTAAAGTGCCAAAATATCCTGAAGATGCCGAAGCAAATCGGCATCCGCTTTCCAGCCCATGCCTTCTTCGACACGAAGCACTTCTTCAGGGACCCAAGAATCCTGATAGATGCGCACATGACTTCCTTGAGGCGCCCAAACATCCGGGTTTGTCGGTCCAAAAACCACCAGGCTTGGAACATCCATGGCCGCCGCCACATGGGAGACTCCGGAATCACACCCCACAAAAAAAGCAGCACCGCTCAGCAAAGCCGTAAGCGTTTTCAGGTCTCGGCTCAGGAACACAGGCCAGCCCCATTTTCTGGAAAACGCCTCCACATAAGAGGCAACCGTTTCATCTGCAGGGCCAAGCAGCATCACCACGGGCCTTCCGAAAAAGCCGCGACTGGCTTCAAACAAACTCTGCCATCGGGCCATGGGCCACACCTTTCGAAGCCCGCCGCTTCCCATGTGCACCACCCCATAACGCCCCCAAGAAAGGTCTTTGGATGCTAGCCAGGCGGCCACTTGAGACTTCATGGACGAATGGCCGAAAATGTGCGGCCTTTTTTCGGTTACGGGAAAACCATAGGCTTTCAACTGCTCACAAAGAAACCGAGTCACCGGCATGGGGACCTCATCCTGAGGAAAGGACTGGATCCAAAAAACTTTCCTAGAAAGCCGCCTTTGAAGACGTTCCACGGCAAGGTGAGCACTTTTTTGTCCCACCCAGAAAAAAACCCGGCATTCGGCCAGGGCCAAGGGAATCGCTGCTTTTTTCCAAGCCTCGTCCGTAAAAAGTTCCAACCACAAAGGTTCCCGCATCGTATGCCCCGTCACCCGATAGGGCTTGCCCGACAAAAGATCCAGGTGTGCAGGCTTTGTCCACACATGAAAGGTCGTCTCAGGAAACAGCTCGTAAAAAGCGTCTATCACAGGGCTGAAAAGAACAAAATCACCCAAGGCCCCTTGATGCCAAAAGCCCACAGAGTCGCCGTCACGGAACATTTTTGTTCCTTTCCTAGAGAAAACCAGCCGCCATAGAAGCCCATAGAATCACATTTTAACTTTCTATTCTTGATACTTACGCAATTCATTTTCTGATTGGCAAGGCTTTTGCCTTTTATCGGAGTGTCCAGCCCAGAAAAGGAGGATTAGGTATGGTCAAGGTCGAAGCGATCGTCAAGCCGTTTAAGTTGGGTGAGGTACAGGAGGCGCTGCTTGGCTGCGGCGTTCAGGGCATGACCGTCACTGAAGTCAAGGGTTTTGGCCGTCAAAAAGGGCATGTGGAACTTTACCGCGGCGCCGAATATCGAGTGGATTTCGTCCCAAAGCTTCACATTACGGTGGTGATTGCGGACGATATGTTGGGTCGGGTTGTGGAAGCTATCCGTTCAGCCGCGTATACGGGCAAGATCGGGGACGGCAAAGTCTTTATTTCTCCGGTGATGGACGCCGTGCGCATTCGCACGGCCGAAAGCGGACTTAGTGCGCTGTAAAACTTTGTGGGGCTGGAAAGTGCTTTTCAGGCAGATTCTTACCGTGGAATGCATCGTGTTTTGATAAGGAGCAGAAGATGATTGGAAAACTTTTATTCGGCCTATTGTTTTTTCTCTCTACATCTCTTGTCTCCGTAGCCGCTGCCGACGAGGCCACGGCGGCCGACGTACAGACACACCTCAATTACGTATGGACGCTCATTGCCGCAGCTCTTGTCTTTTTCATGCAGGCAGGCTTTGCCCTTGTGGAAACCGGTCTGACTCGAGCAAAAAACGCCGTGAATATCATGTTTAAGAATCTGATGGATTTCTGTGTGGGCACTCTGGCTTTTTGGGCCATCGGTTTCGGATTGATGTTTGGGGCCACATGGGGAGGTTGGATTGGAACTTCCGGCTTCTTTTTGTCCGACTATGTGCACGGGGAAGATCCTTGGGTTCTGGCCTTTTGGATGTTTCAGGTGGTGTTCTGTGCCACGGCGGCCACCATTGTTTCTGGAGCCATGGCGGAACGGACGAAATTCGTGGCTTATCTCATTTACAGTTTTGTCATCAGCGCCATTATTTACCCCATTTTCGGTGGTTGGGCCTGGGGCGGTCTTTTTCATGGCAAAGGGTGGCTTGAAAATTTGGGTTTTATAGACTTTGCGGGTTCCACCGTGGTCCATTCAGTGGGCGGCTGGGCCGCTTTGGCGGGAGCCATCGTCATCGGACCACGTCTCGGAAAGTACGATGCCCAGGGACGCCCTCGAGCCATTCCCGGACACAACCTTCCCTTGGCCACTCTAGGTGTCTTTATTCTCTGGATCGGATGGTTCGGCTTTAATCCAGGTTCCACCACCGCCGGCATCAAGGATATCGCCTGGATATTTGTCAATACCAATCTGGCGGCGGCAGCAGGTGTGGTCGGATCTCTGATCACCATATGGTCTATCGCGAAAAAACCAGACCTGGCCATGAGTCTTAACGGTGCTTTGGCAGGTCTTGTGGGCATTACCGCCCCCTGCAATAATGTGAGTCCCACAAGCGCCGTGATAATCGGTTTCCTGGCCGGAATTCTCGTGGTGTTTTCGGTGCTGGCCATGGACCGGATCGGTGTGGATGATCCGGTAGGAGCCATTTCGGTCCACGGAGTTTGCGGGGTGTGGGGAACACTTTCCGCAGCGATCTTTCATATCGAAGGCTTCTCATGGACCCAACTGGGCGTGCAGGCTCTTGGAGCGGCAGCGGCTTTCCTGTGGACCTTTCCTCTGGCTTACCTTACGTTTACAATCATCAAAGCGACGGTGGGATTGCGTGTGAGCGCGGAAGAAGAAATCGAGGGTCTGGACGTGGGAGAACACGGGGAAAGCGCCTATCCGGACTTCGTTCAGGTCGCCGGAATGCCGGGCGCCGCGGGAATAGGAACAGCCAAGCCGGACATGGCTTACGCCAAGAAGCCAAACCTGGCCAAAGGACACGTGGTCACCGATTCGTGACGGCTGCTGCGAGGACATCATCGGTCGCGCAGAAGGTAGCAAAAACCAGCAGGGGCACGGCGCGCCGTGCCCCATCTTGTCTTCAACAGGTGGCTCATATTCATGATTCAAAGAACGTAAAACCATGAGCACACGGAAAGCCGCAGCCGTGCTGATGCGGCATCACCGCCAGAATCTGATCCCTGGATGGTGTCAAGAAAAGCTAAGCGGTGCGATGATCGGGATCACGGGAAGTGGACCGTACCCTGCTTCGTTTTTCTTGGCATCTGCAGTTGCTTTGGGTCTTCGCCGCTTTATCGTCATCTGCCCAAATCTTGATGAAACTTTCATGTCGCTGGCTCGTGCCCTGGACCCAAACATCCAACTGGCTTACCTTCAAGGCTGGGTGACACACTCCGCCACAGCCTCCCTGCTGGATCGCTGCTCGGTCCTTGTGGATTTTTCCCAACTCGGTCTCTCCAACAAGCTTCTTTTCAACACCGCTCGTAAAACGGCAACCCCGTTGATCACGGTTCGATGCGTGACCGAGACCGCTCAAGCCGGCTTCAGGTTTTTCAGCTACACGCCCGGTAAAGACACGGCGGCGATTCATTCCATGATAGCGCCTCGATCGCTTTCAGCGGCTCCCTGGAATGATCCTGCGACAGCCATGGCCGCTGCGGGTCTCGCTTTGGAAGAAGTCAAAAGAATCCTTTTTGAAAGACCCCAAACACGAACCCTAGTGACTTACGTTCGTCCTCACCCCGCTCAATCTTTCAAAAATCTTTCGGTAGCGATCGTGGGAGCGGGAGCCTTGGGAAATTTTGCGGCGCCGACTTTGGTCCTTTTAGGTTGCCGACGTATCACCGTCTTTGACCCGGATCGTGTGGACGTCACCAACCTGAACCGTCAAATCTTTTTTGCTCAGGATGTGGGCGCCATGAAGGCGCTGGCCCTGGCTTATCGCCTGAATATGTTTTTCGGAACCGAGATTCATGGCGTTCCCCAGGCCTTCGATGAACAAACAGATCTTTCACCTTTTGACGTCGTTTTGGACTGCGTGGACAACTTCGAAACACGTCTTGTTCTCAGCCGACGAGCTCAAGAAGAAGGAAAAATTCTCGTCTCAGGCGGCACCGGACCCGATCGAGGTCAAGTGGTGTGTTATCATCCAGAATGCAGCCGAGAAACACCGGCACGCATCCTCAATTTGGAGCGGTTGGTGCGGCAGAGATCCCTGGCCCCGGCCCATAGGCATCCTGAACCTGTCCCAGGTCCTGAAACCCTCACCGCATCGTGCCGGCTTCAGGCGGATCCGTCTGTGGTCATGAGTAACCAGATCATCGGAGCGTTCATGGTGGATCTACTCCACCGCATGCTTTCCGGGGAGCCACTGGGCATGCTTTTTTACGAATCCTCGGAAACAGAAGGTCTGAGGCTCACCACATTCCCAAAGACTGATCTTGAAGCATGAAAAAAGGCGGTCCTTACGAGACCGCCCTCAAGCCACCCTCTCCCAGCCCCTCCTGCCGGAATGGGTCATGCCGCAAGAAATGCCGAGCTTCAAAAATGGTCCAAGAACGTCTGGATCACCCTTATTGACTCAACACCGATTGCTATCTTTAGAAGGGACGCGCTGAAGGCGCGCCCCCCTCCTTGACACTAAAAGCTGAAAAACACTTTCTGCAGAACTTTAGGAGTCACACCCGCCATGTCCAGATACATGGTGATACCACCCGTGAAGAACGGCCAGCCGGCTCCCATGATCATGGCCAGGTCCACATCCCGGGAACTGTCCACGATCTTTTCCTTCAGAATAAGGTCAATTTCCTTGGCGAGATTGCTCAGCACTCGATCGCGAATCTCGTCGGGATGAAATTCCTTTTGACCCTTCTTGACCCAGAGCTTTTCCACCTCGGGATCGACCTTCTTGGTCTTGGCTCCCGGCACATAAATGCTCTTCTTGCCGGCATCCACCAGTTTCTTGAAATTGGCGTTGAGCGGAAAACGTTCCGAACCAAAGGCATGGTTGAGGGTTTCCGCCACATGGTACGCCACGGGAAAGCCCACCAGGGCCAGCAGGTCAAAGGGAGCCATGGGCAATCCCAAGCCCAGCAGAGCTTCGTCCACCTGGACGAAATCGGCGCCTTCGTCCACCATGGTGAGGCAATCGGCAAGCATCTTGGTGAGGATGCGGTTGACCAGAAAAGCCGGAGCATCCTTGACCAGAACACCGGTCTTTTTGAGTTTCTTGGCCAGATCAAAAGCGGTGGCCAAGGTGAGATCGTTGGTCTGAGGGGTCTTGATGATTTCTACCAAAGGCAGCACGGCCACCGGGTTGAAAAAGTGGAAGCCGACCACCCGTTCCGGATGCTTCAGGTCCGCGCCCATCTCGGTGACGCTCAGAGACGAGGTGTTGGTGGCGAGAATGCATTCCGGACCCACCACCCCTTCCACTTCCGCGAACACCTGCTTTTTGATGTCCATGCGTTCAAACACGGCTTCGATCACAAAGTCGCAATCGGCAAAATCATCGTAGCTCAGAGTACCGTGCAGCAGGCTGGAAAGGTAGCGAGCGCGGGCTTCGGGCATACGGCCCTTTTCCACCATCTTTTGAAATTCCTGATGCACGTAGGCGCAGCCCTTGTCCACGAATTCCTGCTTGATGTCCTTCATGACCACAGGAACACCCAGCCGATAGATGAACAGCTGAGCCAACTGGGACGCCATGAGACCGGCCCCGATGATGCCCACCTTTTTCACAGGCTTCGGCTTGGCCTCGGGAACCCCTTTGACCTTCTTGGCATAGCGGTTCACCAGATCAAAAGCGTAGATGGAACACTTGCACTGACGGCTTTTGATGAGGTCCCCCAAGGCCTTGTTCTCTTCCTCAAAGCCCTGGTCCACATCCCATTTGGTAGCCCCTTCGATGAGTTCGATGGCGCGGTAGGGTGCCGGAGCCGCTCCATGAACCTTGCTGTCTACGAATTCCTTGGCCTTTGTGATGGCGGCCTTGAGGTTGGTGACTTTCGGGGTCTGACGTTCCACCTTTTCGGTGCCTTCAATGATCCCCATGAGGAAACGGAGCGAGTCGTCGAAAAATTCGGCTCCATCAAACAATCGATCCGCCAGACCCATTTCATAGGCCTTCACGCCGTCGATCATGCGGTTTTGATTGAGGGCGTTGAAGATGATGAGTTCCAAAGCTTTTTCCGGGCCGAGAAGCTTGGTGGCCAAGGTGCAGCCGCCCCATCCGGGAATCAGGCCGATAAAACATTCGGGAAAGCCCATGGCCGGAACACTTCGAGACACGGTGCGGTAGTTGCAATAGAGCCCGATCTCCAGGCCGCCGCCCAAAGCCACACCGTTATAAGCCGCCACGGTTGGAAAAGGCAGGTCCATGAGGCGCTTCATGATGGTATGGCCTGCCTTACCGATCTGGTAGCCCTGTTCAAAGGTGGTGACAAAGGGCACCTGGGTCAGGTCGGCTCCGGCCGCAAAGATGTAAGGTTTTCCCGTGAGCATGAGGCCCTTCACGTCTTTTTCGGCCAGCACGGTGTTGATGGCTTCGTTGAGTGACATGAGGGCGGCTTCGCTGAACACATTGGGTTTTTTGTAATCATGCCCGTTGTCCATGGTCACGATGGCCAGTTTGCCAACGGGAGAGTTCCAGAAATTGACGAAAAACTTGGTCACCGGTTCGCCCATGACAATCCCCCTTTATTCGGAATTCGCGGTTTGAAGGTTTTCCCAAATGACCGATCCCCCTTGGCCCAACCCCACGCACATGGCCGCCAAACCGTAGCGTGCTTCGGGATGGGCTTCGAAATAGTGCATGAGGTGAATCATGAGCCGCGGGCCGGAAGAAGCCAAAGGATGCCCGAAAGCAATGGCCCCGCCGTAAGGATTCAGGCGCTTGTCATCGGGAAACCTCATGCCGAATTCCTTCATGAACACGACGGCTTGAACCGCAAAGGCTTCATTGAGTTCGATCACGTCGAGATCTTCAAATTTCAAGCCCGTGCGTGCCAAAACCTTGTGAGTGGACGGCACGGGACCATAACCCATGATTTCCGGCTTGACACCCGCATAGGCGTATCCCACCAGGCGCATCTTGGGCTTAAGCCCCAGTTCCTTGGCCTTGTCGGCAGACATGAGCAGCACACCGCAGGCACCGTCGTTCAATCCGGAAGCATTTCCAGGGGTGACCTTGCCTTGAACACGAAACGGTGTCTTCAGGGTGGCCAAGGCTTCCATGGTTGTTTCCGGACGAGGCTGTTCGTCACGATCCGCCACCACCCAACCGTTCTTGGTGTAGACGGTCATGGGAACGATCATTTTCTGAATGATGCCGTCCTGGTAAGCCTTATAGGCCTTCTTTTGGCAAAGGTACGCGTATTCGTCGGCCATTTCCTTGGTGATCTCGGGAAACATGTCATGCAGGTTTTCCGCGGTCTTTCCCATGACCAGAGCATCTTCGGAAACGATTTTTTCCGCAATGAAGCGCGGATTTGGATCGGCGGTCGCTCCCATGGGATGATGCCCCATATGTTCCACGCCTCCGGCAATGGCCACATCCACGGAACCCAAAGCGATTTCCGAAGCGGCGCAGGTGACGGCCGTCATGCCGCCCGCGCACATGCGATCTACGGAAAAACCCGCCGTGGATTCGGGCAGACCGGCCAAAATGGCCGTGGTACGACCCATGGTCAGGCCCTGATCCCCTTCCTGCGTGGTGGCCCCCCACACGTTTTCTTCGACCATTTCGGGTTTCACCTGAGGGTTTCGACGCAGGAGCTCTCGAATGACCTTGACTACCATGTCATCGGCACGCGTCATCCAAAAGATGCCCTTTTCTCCGGCCTTCCCAAACGCCGTGCGAACTCCGTCCACTAAAACCACGTCCCTAAGCTTCATCGAATGTCCTCCTTGTTGTTAAACAAGAGCGAATCCTTCCTCGGGAATTTCCAATGGCGACTTGTCGCTGGTCATGATCGCTCGAGCCTTTCCGGCTGCTTGGGTGAGCACCTGGGTGATCCAGAATTTGGCCGAAGCGATCTTGCCGGCGTAAAAGGCGGCACTGCGGTTGGACTGCAACAAGGCCTGGCGTGCCTTGTCGTCCTTGGCTCCATGGTCCGCATAAATTTCATAGAGTTTGCGGTCCGCAATGTAAGCCTGCCACAGGAGCAAAAGTCCCAGAGTGACATCGCCGAAAAGATCCAAATAAGGCTTGGCGTAGAGAATGGGCACGTGAAATTCGTCGGTCATGCCCTTGAGGCCAAAGAACTTGGTGACTTGAATGAGACTTTCAGCGGCTTCTTCGTAGATGTCGAGCATTTCCCGCATGCGGTAGTTCTTGCGGAACTTGGCCGTCAGTTCGGCACTGAACTTGGCGGCGTTCTTGAACAGAAGACCGCGCTTCATGGCAATCTTTCGACCCACCAAATCCAAGGCCTGAATCCCGTTGGTTCCTTCATAGATGGACGCGATCTTGCAATCCCTCAGGAACTGCTCCACCGGGTATTCCGACGTGTAGCCGTAACCGCCGTAAACCTGGACGGCCGTCTCGCAGACTCGAAAGCCCAGGTCGCTTCCCACGGATTTGCAGATGGGAATAAGAAGGTCCACATAGCCTTGATAGAGTTCCCGTTCCTCGTCGGTTTGCGCCACGCGCACGCGATCCAGGCAGTAGGCGGCAAGATGCATGAGAGCCCGCAGCCCTTCCGTGCTGGATTTCATGAACATGAGCATTCGGCGCACATCCGGATGATGGATGATGGCCACACGCTCGGCTCCGGGATCCTTCATCCTTTCCACCGGGGTTCCCTGCACCCGTTCCTTGGCATACTGCAAGGCGTGCAGATACGCCGTGCTGGCATGGGCCAGACCCTGCATGCCCACAAAAAGGCGGGCTTCGTTCATCATGTCAAACATGATCCGCATGCCCTTATTGGGTTCGCCCATGAGGTAGCCCAGGCACTTGCCGTTTTCACCGAAATTGAGCACGCAGGTGGCGGAGCCATGAATGCCCATCTTATGTTCGATCCCGCCGCAGTTCACATCGTTGTCCACCAGGTTGCCGTTGTCGTCCACCAGGAAGCGAGGCACGAGAAAGATGGAAATGCCCTTGGTGCCCTTGGGCGCCCCTTCAATCCGGGCCAGCACCATGTGGACGATGTTTTCGGTCAGATCGTGCATGCCGGAAGAGATGAAAATCTTTTGACCTTCGATCTTGTAGGTGCCATCGGCTTGAGGCACAGCCCGAGTGCGTAGGTTGCCCACGTCACTGCCGGCTCCGGCTTCCGTAAGACACATGGTTCCGCCCCATTCGCCGGAAAACATCTTGTACATGTATTTTTCCTGAAGTTCCGGGGTGCCGTATTTTTGGAGCAGGCGGGCGGCGCCATGAGTGAGGCCGGGATACATGAGCAAAGCCCAGTTGGCGGCGGCAAAAAACTCCACACAGGCGTTGTGCACCGTAAACGGAAAACCTTGACCACCCACTTCAGGGTCGTCCGCCATGGCCAACCAGCCGCCTTCGCAATAAAGCCGGTAGGCTTGGTGAAAGGATTCGGGAACCTTGACCAAGCCGTTTTCGAAACGACATCCTTCTTTGTCACCCTTCTTGTTGGTCGGGTAAAATTCCTGTTCTGCAAGCTTTTCCGCCTGTTCCAAGGCCATATCAAACGTTTCCTTGGAATATTCGGAAAACAAAGGATACTTGCACAGGTCCTCCACGTTCAGCTGTTCGTAAAGAACAAACTTCAGATCCCTTTCATCCACAAGCAGCTTCATGACTTTTTCCTCCTTGACCCTTGTCGCACAGTTGGAAAATCGTGTTTGGCTCCGTCCTCACGTTCATCGAACCAGGTCTGCTTTCTGCTAGGATCCCTGGCTCACGCCGGCACGACGCGCTTTTGTGAATGGTTCTCCAATTCCGTTGATGAAAAGATCCATCAAGGGTTCCGTCAGACTTTCAAGATTGTACGGACGCCCTGCCAGCACCCACGTGGACACCACCTCATCCAAAGCGCCGAAAATGAAGCGCTTGACCAATCCCAATGGCAGATCCTGACGAAAGACCCCTTGCTGCTGGCCTTCGCGGACCACATCGCCCATGAGGTCCAAGTAATTTTTCAGTTCCACTTTCTTATATTCGCGCATGAAGCGGCTGCTTTGGCGTAGTTCTACCTGCAGCACAGCCGCCAGCTCCGGATAAGCCTGAAACCCTGCCAGATGCATGGCAATAAGTCGGCGAAAGCGGGCCAAAGCGTCCTTTTCCAAAGCCAAAGCCTCACGGAACTTGACGTTGATCTCTTTCATTTTTTCTTCAAAGATAGAGATCAGAAGATCATCTTTGTTCTTGAAGTAGAGGTAGATGGTCCCATCGGCGACACCGGCCAGGCGGGCGATATCCGAAACTCGGGATTGAAAAAACCCCTTTTCCGCAAACACCGCCACCGCGGCATCTAAAATGCGCTGCCTTTTGTCCGAATTCTTGTGGTTTCCGCGCCCTTCCACCATCTTGACCCGCTCCCACCGTCTCCTTCACATGAATGAATCATCATTCATTGCCTGCTTAAACTTTTCCCGATTGTGCTGTCAAGAGAAAAAATCTTCTAAAGGGCTTTTGGAAGGGCGGACCGATGTGTCCGCCCCAAAAACATTTAGGCCACAAACATTTTGGGGCAGACACACAGGTCCGCCCCTCCAGAGAATTGCCACGTCCTGTTCAGCGGATTCAAATCTTCTTCCCTTCGAGCGGACACGAGGGTCCGCCCTTACAAAACATCGCCATGCGGAAGCTCAAGCCAAAAACAGCGGTAACATCCCGGCCGAACCATAGTGCATCCCCACCTTCCCCCGACGCACCCTCCCCATGAAAAGCAGGTGATTCAGAACCTCATATTCGATATGTTTAAGGTGTCAGCGGGACAAGAAAGGACTCATCATGACAAACGCTCAGAAAAACCCCCAAGGGCCTAAAAGACGCTTTCTCCTTTACATGCTTCATTGCGGCCTTGACGGCAAACTCCTTCAAAAGATCTGCGCCCGGCACGGGCTGGATGTGGAAATTCGTCAATTTCCGAGGGAAGAAGCCTTTGCCTACCATATGCATCCCCAGTTACCCACACCGGACCTGATCCTCATTCGAGGCCATTTCATCGGGCTCGTGCATGAATGCGATAAAGATCGCCATATCCCTTACGTGGTGGTTTCTTCCAAGCTGAAGTACGGCACAGGACAGCCCGTGTTCATTCACGCCGACAAGGGTTATGGGACCAAAGAGACTCTTGCCGTTTACCACGCCATTGCAGAAAAACTTAAAGAAATGATATCCTTGCGATCTCAGGGCTCGGCTTCCGAATCAACTTCCTCTGAAGCATCGACGGAGCAAGCTCCATGCTGAAAGTGGTTTTTCACGAGGCGTATCTTGCGCGGTATCCCACAGGTGCCGTGGAAACCCCCGCTCGGCTTCGTTCTGTTATGGGAAAACTCAAAGAATTTTACGAGATCGTCGTACCGCACCCTGCCTCCAAGGACGATCTTCTACGAGCCCACAGCGAGGAACACCTTATCCAAGTGCAGCTGGAAGGCAAGGCCGTCTGGGAAGCGGCTGTTCTGGCCGCTGGCGGGGCCATATGTGCCGCACGTCTGGCCGCCCAAACACAACATCCCGTCTTTGCTGCTGTGCGGCCCCCAGGACATCATGCAGGACGCAATCGTTACGGTGGCTTTTGTTTTTTCAACAACATGGCCATCGCCCTTTTAGCCTTGTTCCATGAAGGACTCATTGAGCGCGCGGCGGTTATTGATTTTGATATGCATCGTGGGGACGGCACGGCGGAAATTTTCCAGGGAGACTCCCGATGTCTCTTTCTGGATGTTTCATCGGCGGAAAAAAACGGTTTCATTGAAAGGATCGCCGATTTCCTTCAAGCTTTGCCTTCCGTGGATATTATAGGCGTTTCCGCGGGGTTTGACATGCATCTGAAAGACTGGGGCGGATACCTTAGCAATCGCGACTACCATCGCATCGGCAGGCTTCTGGAAGAAACGGCCCGCCACAAAGCATCCGGGAAAGTGTTTGCGGTGCTGGAAGGAGGCTACATGCCCCATGAACTTGGAAAGGCTGTCTATGCCTTTTGCCGGGGTCTGGAAGGGAAAGACTTGATTGATCTGACACTCATGACGAGGCCATGAGAGCAGCCCATCGAGAACTGGAACAGCTCAAGCGCGAACTGAGCGGCCCGCCATCGGATTTCACCGCCGCCTTTCTCAAAACCCAGGATCTACGTCGCCTGGTGCAGCACTGCCCGGAAGTGGCGGACCATGGTACGGTGCGTCTTCTTGGAAAGATTCTGACCCATGAACCGTATCTGGCCCAAAGACAGGCCTATTTTTTCAGCCGAGAAACAGCCCTGGGGCTTCGGGATCTCATGGAAAGATCCCCACGTCCCGATGTGGTGGAACATGCACGACGGGTTCTGGAAAGGTTGTGCATGGAATCCCGCGGAGCTTGTCAGCGCGCAGCGTGTGAAGCCCTTGGAACGCTTCCTTTGCGCCTAACGCCACCGGCTCTGCCTCCAGATCCTGATCCAGGGTGCGCCCCCGTTTTCTCATGGCAGCAGGCTTGCAACCTTTTGGGGGAACCAGGTTCACGGGACGATTGGCATTTGTCCGGTCGAAGTTTTTGGCGGCGGGAAACAAAAACGGGAAAAATCTTCGTCTTAAAGACCGCCAAAGATCCGCAAAGCGCTCAAGCCCTTTTTCGAGAAATCCAATGGATGCGTCTTCTTCACGAGAATGCAGAACAATGGCATTTGGACACAGCGCACATTCCTTCCCCCCTAAACCCAGACGGCCCGTGGCTGTTTCGAGTGGACTTCAGCACAGGGGAACGCCTTTTGAAGCCGTCCGAAGACTCCTATGAAGCGGCACCCTGGGCCATCGCTTTCATGGCCCCAGCCGGCTATTTCGACTACCCAAATCAGCCCATGAACGGCCTGATGCCGTCCAAGGCAACATTCCTTTCCGTCATGGTTCGAAACGCCCGCATGCTGGGACGTCTTGCTTCCCAGGGCGTTGTGCATACGGCGCCCATCCCTCTTTTTCATAACCGGGTCCAGAGGCATCGCCGAGAAGACGGCGGTTTGTATCGGTGGCCTCGAGCCGGCAGGTTGGATCGGTGGTTGGCATCGTGCGATTATCCCAATTTCGGGCAATCAGGACTGCGCGACTTGGAACATTTGGAACCTGCTGGGACTGACGGGGTTTCTTTCTACGAACAAATCGGAGCCCATTTCCTGAGTTTTTTCCTGGTTTCCGGAAGCTATTTCAGGAATCGAGATCCAAGCCTTCGAGGTCGACAAAACGACGGAACCCCCGTGGACGTTCGTGAATGGTTTGATAAGACATTCCTCATGAAAGTGCTGGAATCGATCTTTCACGCCTATTATGAAGCTTTCACCGGTCAAGCGGCCCCAACGGATGTTCTGGCAAACCTGGGCGGACTGGTGGACCGCATGATCGAGGAAATGGGCGTGGACCGGCACATGGAAGAGATTCTTCGTGTCGCCGACCAAAACAACATGACCGACCAGGAATTTTGGGCGTTTCTTGAGGAACGAGGGTATTCGGCGGCGGAGGCTCGACGGTTCGTCCGCGGCCGTGAAGACGTGGTGCTTCTCACAGGACCGCATCTAGGCGCCTTCAACGACCGCATTTCGCTGCCTGAAATGATTCAGTTTGTCGGCGCAGCGGCAGCCTTGTGCATCAGCGGGCGTTTTTTCCACATCCGCAACAGTGTTCGTTGCTTTGGTTCTTCAAGCGTCTAACAGGCTGTCCGAGAATCCGTAAGAGCAAGGTCTCTTGCCGTTTCAAGGGTAGGGCGAGGCGGCGCCTTGCCCCTACAAGCCGGAAACTGGGTCTTTTCCTGAGAAAGCTGGCCTCTGGCCCCTCATTTCGGCGGGCGGAACACCCGCGCTCTCGGGAAAAACTTCGTTCTCGAACAGGCTTCTAGAAGCCGTCCAAATCTTTCAGGGCGTCCCGAACGGATTGAATGAGCGTATCGAACGTTTCGGAACGGTACGGATCAACACCGCCGCAGCCCGCATCGCCCATTTTGTCGAAAACGAATTCTTTTTCCATGTAATCCATGAGATGCCTCGTGGATTGCACCAGACGCCGCACTGCCTCATTCATGCCTTTGTCTCCTCTTTGTCCCTCCTAGACCAGAGCCCTGCTCAAGAACTCTTTGGCCGACCATAGAAACCACGCTCCGAAACCCACAAGAAACACGCCGCAGAAACGCAAAACCCACTGATAGCTGCGGTCCCCCATGAACCGCGTGCCTTTGGTGACTCCCAAGGACACCAGGCTATACCACGCAAAATCCGCGGCAATATGTCCAAAAAAGAAACAAGCCACACCCCACAAACCGAATTTCATGGCGGCCACCAGGTACCCTAAACCGATGGTGGCCCACCACAAGGTCCAATAAGGATTGGCGAGACTCGCCAGCACGCCTAACATCACAGGATGCCGCCCTGCGACTCCGTTTTTGCTTGGAGCTTGCAAGTTAAGCGACAAACGAGCCGCACTGCGCACCATATCCAAGCCCATCACCAGCAGAAAGGCACCTCCGCAAAGGGCAATGACCCCCATGACTCCTGGTTTCTTGAGAAAAGGACCAAGCCCCATCACCACGGCAATAACCACCGCAAGTTCCAAAAGGGCGTGGCCCGTGATGAGCAACGGACCGGCGCGAAATCCACGCCGCACCGATTGGCTGATGGTAATGGTTAAAAGGGGGCCGGGCATGAGCGCCCCCGAAAGGGCCACAGTAAAGGATCCCGCCCCGATGGCCATCAATTCCCACATGAGAAGCTCCCTATGGAGGTTATGGTTCGATGCGAGTTCCCAAAAGCTGCAAAAACTTGCGTATCCATTCAGGATGAGCAGGCCAAGCCGGTGCGGTGACCAGGTTTCCATCCACCACGGCGTTACTGAAGGTTTCGTTCACGTCAGCCCAGGAAGCTCCCGCCGCCAGAAGATCGGGCTTGACTGCTGGATACGCCGTGCAGGTGCGCCCTTGAAGCACGCCGGCAGCCACCAAGACCTGCTGACCATGACAGATGGAAGCGATGGGTTTTCCGGCTTGGGCGAAATGGCGAACAATGTCCAAGACCCTTGGGTTGAGCCGAATGTATTCGGGAGCTCTTCCACCGGGAATGACGAGACCATCATAGGCTTCCGGCTTAATTTCATCAAAGGTGGCGTTGAGAGTGAAATTGTGACCCGGCTTTTCGCTGTAGGTCTGATCCCCTTCAAAATCATGAACCGCCGTTCGAACCTTTTCGCCGGCCTTTTTCCCTGGACAGACCGCATGCACGGTGTGCCCGACCATGAAAAGCATCTGGAAGGGAACCATCACTTCGTAGTCTTCCACAAAGTCCCCAACAAGCATCAGAATCTTTTTCTCCGCCATGAAAGTCCTCCTTATGCCATGCTTTTTCGTACGTTACGACATTCGGCGTTCACGAATCCAAACCATGGCCCTGTGCAGAGTGCCACCCAACCATTGACCAACGCAAAAAGCCCCCACAAGCACGGGAAATGTGTTGAGTCGCCATCCCAGCCCGGACATGACTCGCAGCCCCACCACGAGCGGTACCGGAAGGTGCACCGCCAGAAACCAAGCCTTTGAAAACCGCCGCACGCCGGCTCTCCAGTATCCGAAAGGAAGATTAACCCCCGCCACCAATACCGCCGTCACGGGAAGAGTCAAGTGTTGAACCCAATCACCCACAAGCATGAACCTCTTTTTGATTATCCCTTATTCTTGAACACGCCATAGGGAAACATGATAAACGCCGTTTTCATCTTTCTGGGCTTCCACCCATGTCATTTCGTGGTCGTCCACCCAGGTTCCTGTATTGGCATAGATCCCTTTTGTAAGTCCGAAGTCGTTCGCCAGGATTGCCGAGTGAGTATGCCCAAAAATTACAATCCTTGGGCGGAAGGAGTAGAAATCCCTTATTCTTTTAGGCATACTCATGAGAAGCGAGGCCACTCTTTCCAACCGGAATTCACTGACAAGGGCGGTTCCGGGCAAAACAATATTTTGTCTTTGAGACCACTCGTTGTAAATGTCTTTGTACATCTGAGAAATATCTTGAAGGGTAGGGTCTTCGTTCCAGCCGTCAACTCCATTCATGATGAAACGATCCCACGGACGTTTTCCCGCCCAGGCGGCTACGGTCCAAAACACAAGCTCGATAAGCTTTTCCCCTGATAAGGTCGTTGTTTCCACGAAAGGTCCCATAGCCTTGCGGAGTAATTGTGGAAAGGTCATCCTTTGCCCGGTGCGAACCGACTGCGATGCAGCGAGCCGTGAGATGAAATACCCCAGCGGAAGATGACTGCCCGAATGACTCCAAATATCGGGAGCGTTAAACAAAGTATACCGATGGCCGTGTTCCGCCCACAGTTCATGATCCAACGAAAAAGCACCAAGCCCCGGCTCTTCAGAGAAGATCTGTAAATTAGGAAAATATCCAGTGAGAACCTCCTGATACGACGCGAGAAAGGATAGTTGGTCGTGGTTTCCTGTGACCATCGTCACCGTTATGGGCGACTGCCGGCATATTCTCTGCAAAGATTCAACAACAGAAGCGTTCATTGGATCTTCAAGAATATCGTGGACGTTGTTGGGGGCACTTTCCGCCGGCACGTTCCAATCGTCTATGATATCCCCTAGGAGAACCAGGTCAGAAATGTCGTTTCGGACTTCTATCTGAGCGAAAAATCTTGCGAGGGGATCGATGTGCTGCCGCAAAAGGGCATAGGGGGCATCCACATTAAGATGAATGTCGCTGAGAAAAACGGTCGTATTTCTGCCATCGCTTGTCATGGCATGGCTCAGCTTGGCGGTGGCCTTGAGAGCGCCCATGGCGGCCTCGGTCGAAACGCATGTGACTCCGACGGCCGTTGCCTTCAAAAAGTCCCTGCGTTTCATGATGGCCTCCGCGGAAAGTTACAGAGAGCCCCCGGAAGATTTCCCGCCTGAATCAAGCGGGCTCAGTACCTCAGACCACATTTGAAAATTAAGCTCTAACTTGACAAAAATCCCTGCCATGTCAAGCGGAAGATCTTGGTGAGTCTAAGAACCTTTTTGCTTCAAAGAACTTCGTGAGGAGCCATACAAAAAATTGGAATGCTGGGGAATTCGCCAGAAAACAAATTTCACCCTGGTAGCGCCTGTGACCTGCCCGCATCATGAGTAAACCGAAGGGCTTCACTTCCAGGGAATCCAGCTGTAAGGGCGAGGCGACGCCTCGCCCCTACGATGAACATCTGGCCACAGCCCGAAGCCTTTTCAAATTTTTGAGGGCCCAAAGCACACTATCCTTTCACACAAATTTGTAATCGCTTTCTGCGTCTGAAGCACCGTTAAAAACTTCAATGAAACCGAAGGACTGAACCGAGACGCTTGCTTCCCGGAAAAGGATCGCGATAGAGAAGGGGGGCGTGTTGGACAATGCCGATTCTCATGGCCTAAAAGAGGAGGAAAGCGTGCCCGTTTTGGAAGAATGCACCATGACTTTTTTTGAAAAGGAACGCCAGGTCATTCGTACTGTCATTATCCCATGCGGTTCCTTGGAAGAACACGGGCCACATCTTCCTCTCGGGACCGACACGCTTCATGCTATGGCCCTGGCTAACGCCGTGGCCCGTCTCATGCCCGTCTGGGCGGCACCTCCCCTATGGTATGGATTGTGTCGAAGTTCCAGTGAACATCCGGGAACCGTTGGAATACGATCTCGAACCCTTCATGCCCTCCTCTTCGATGTGGTGGAAAGCTTTTACCGACAAGGGATGCGAAATGTGATCGTCCTGAGCGGCCATGCCGGGGGGACCCATATGGCAACCCTTGTGGACGCCGGGGAGGAGCTCATGGAACGCCTTCCAGAGTTGCGCTTCGCCGTTTGTTCCGTGCTCGACATCGGCCGAACGGCGTGGAAAGACATTCAAGAAAATCCAAAGGATTCTCACGCCGGCGAAGTGGAGACATCGCTCATGCTTCATTTGCATCCGGAATGGGTTCAAGGCACCGCAGAAGAAGCCTATCCCACGTTTCCTGAGCACATTTTGGTACGTCGCAAGAGGGCCTATTGGTCTTCGGGGGTTTGGGGAAACCCCAAAGCAGCATCGGCAGAAAAGGGACGTCGTCTTATGGAGTCTTCGGTGAACGCTCTGATGGCCCTTGTCAAAAAGCTGGAGACCTGGCACGACCCCGATGTGTGAAACCTGCTCGTGATGTGATGATACAGTAGGCCGGATTGTCCGACCCCCAACACGGTCTAGGTAGGGGCGGACAAGAGACGCTAGTCTCTGCAAGAAGAGCCGGTTACATTGAAAACGGTGAAAAGAGAACATCAGATGCGAATGACAAACGGCTGAAGCCATGCCAAAAAAGATAGGCAAACCGGAACATAACTCAAGAACCGTCCCGGAACTCTTGGCCCCTGCGGGACATCTGGAAGCGCTCTGGGCGGCTGTAGAAAACGGAGCGAACGCCGTCTATGTGGGCCTCAAAAAGTTCAGTGCGAGGGCCCAGGCCTCCAATTTCAGTCTGGAGGATCTGGCCCGTCTTCTGCCGGTGATGCAACGTCGAGGAATTTCTGTTTATGTGGCATTCAACAGCCTTGTTACGGCCCGGGAAATCCCATCCGTCATGGACACCTTGCAGGCCCTAGCCGACCTGAGTGTAGATGCGGTGATCGTTCAGGATCCCGGTCTTTTTTTCTTATGCCGCCGTTATTTTCCATCTCTCAAGCTTCATGCCAGTACCCTGGCTGCGGTGCACAATAGTGCCGGTGTGCGCGTCCTGGAAAGGCTTGGCGCTCGCCGTATCGTCCTTGCTCGAGAACTCACCCTTGATGAGATTCAGGCTGTTCGTCAAAGAACCAACGCGGAACTGGAAATCTTTGTCCACGGGGCTCTTTGTTACTCTATCTCCGGCCTTTGTCTTGCCAGCAGCTACCGCGGTGGGCACAGCGGCCTTCAGGGACGATGTGTTCAACCTTGTCGACTTCGCTATGTTCAGGAAAGAAAATCCGGCTATTTCTTTTCCTGCAATGATTTCTGCGCACTCCCCCACATTCCTTTCCTCAAGAAACTCGGCCTGACTGCTTTTAAGATCGAAGGCCGCATGAAGGATGCCGATTACATCGCTACGGTGGTGCGTGCTTACCGGCATGTGTTGGACGCACCCGATGAGCAGGTTCAAGATGCCGTGGAGGAAGCTCGAGACTGGCTTAGTCGCGCTCCGGCTCGCCGCCTAACCGCGGCTTTTTTCGGCAAAGATCCTTCCAAGGAAATCCTCAGTCCACATCGTTCCGGATCCAGCGGACTGTGGGTGGCCACCGTCAGATCCATAGGGCCAGATGGCTTGAAGGTGGATCTTCGGCATTCGATACGCCTTGGAGACCGTTTACGCCCGGAATCCTCTGAAGGCAAAGAATTGCCCGCATTCGTTTTGGAAGGCATCCGTACGGAAGACGGAACCACTTTGGAAGAAACTCAGACGCATGGTTCGGTGGTTCTTGCCACAACTAGACTTCAGGAACTTTCCACCGGTGCGAGGCTCTTTCGAATCGGAAGAAAACCTGTGCCGACCGCAAAACTCTGGCAGGCTCTTTTGCGGGACGGCTTCAAACCCTTGTCTTACAGGGCTCGATGGGACCACCACGAAGAACTTCTGGACCATTTCCCGAAAAGCCTCGGCAATGTTCGACGTCTCGCCCCGTCTCTCTGGATCAAGATCCGTTCTCTTGCGGATCTAGGGCGTGCCATGACATCGCCCGCTCAACGGGTGTGGCTTGTGGCCTCTCGAGAAAACCTGGAAAAAATGGCCAAGAGACGTCTGCACGAGGCGCAGAGGGACCGATTCGGTTGGTCTTTGCCACCGGTTCTTTTTGAAAAGGATGTGGATTATTATCGCAAGGCTGTCGCCTGGTACCTTTCAAAAGGATATCGAGCTTGGGAAATCAACAATTGGGGTCACTTGGATTGGATGTCAGAGGACGGGAGGATTTTCATTACGGCGGGATCCCGCATGAATATCCGCAACAAGGCGGCCATGGCAGCCTTGGCCGAGGCCGGTTGCCGTTCGGTGGTGCTGTCCTGGGAAATCACTCGCGATGAACTTCGTGAACTCATTTCGGACCCTGTGCCGTGCGTTCCCGTGATTCCGGTGTACGGTCATCCTTCGCTCTTTCTTTCAAGAGTTCATCCGCCCCTTTTGGAGAACCGACCGGTCAAAACACCACGCGGGGATGTCTACATCTATTGCAAGGAAGGACCTCTCGCGGCCCTCTATGCCGATCGCCCTTGCAACTGGTTTGAAAAGATTCCCGAATTGGAAGCCATGGGATACCGGACATTTCTGATGGATTTAGGAGAAGGACCAACACCTTCGGGACCCGGACAGTGGGAACGTCTATTGAGCGGGTACCAGCGTCAACGTTCCGATGCGCCCTATTCCCTTTTTAATTACGAAAGAAAACCCATTCCCGACTCAAGGGCCAAAGAATCCACATCGAAAGAGCCTCAAGAGGGCAGGGGTCACCGCCTTTTTCATAAGGGGTGAAACATTTCCCGCGCAAAGGAACGATCACGGCGTAAGGGATAAGGAGAATTCATGCCACCGTTTGTTCATCTGCATGTGCACAGCCAGTACAGTCTTTTGGACGGAGCCATTCGATTGGGGGATCTCGTTCAAACAGCGAAGGAATTTGAAATGCCCGCCGTGGCGGTCACAGACCATGGCAACATGTTCGGAGCCTTGGAATTTTATGAGAAAGCCAAAAAGGCCGGCATCAAGCCCATTATCGGCTGTGAAATTTATCTAGCCCCCAGAGGGCGTCATAGCCGAGGTCTTTCCGGCAACGCCGGTGCAGGATCCAACGGTGCCGATGACGACAAGAACCAACACCTGATCCTTTTGGCTCAAGATCTGACGGGATACAAAAACCTTTTAAAAATCGTCACCCTCGCTTACCTGGAAGGCTTTTACTACAAGCCTCGAGCCGACAAGGAACTGCTTCGAGCCCACCATGAAGGTCTGATCGCTTTGTCCAGTTGTCTGAAAGGGGAAGTGGCTTCGGAGCTTTTGCACGGCAGAGCGGACGCCGCTCTGCGAGCCGCTCGGGAATATGAAGAAATTTTTGGCAAGGACCGTTTTTTTCTCGAAATTCAGGCGAACGGCATCCCAGAACAAGCGATCGTCAATGAAAAACTCATCGCTCTGTCACGAGATTCAGGCATTCCTCTGGCAGCCACCAACGACTGCCATTACCTGAAACGCAGTGATGCCCGCGCTCATGACATTCTCCTTTGCATTCAGACAGGCAAAACTGTTCTGGATGAAAAACGCATGAAGTTTCGAACAGATCAGCTTTATTTTAAGTCTCCGGAAGAAATGTTTCGTGAATTCGTCCATGTACCGGAAGCTTTGGAAAACACGGTGCGCATCGCCGACATGTGTTCCTTGAATATCCCTCTGGGCGAATATCATTTTCCCGTATTTCCTTTACCCAACGGGGAATCCATCGAAACTCAATTTCGAAAAACGGCTCTGGAAGGGTTTGAAAAAAGACTTTCAGAAATTCGCTATGACCGACCCCACTTCTCCGACCAAGATGTGGAAACGTACCGAAAGCGGCTGCAGGAAGAATTGGATGTCATCGTGGAAATGGGCTTTGCGGCCTATTTTCTTATCGTGGCTGATTTTATCTCTTATGCCAAAAACCGGGGCATTCCCGTAGGACCGGGTCGAGGTTCCGCGGCCGGAAGCCTGGTGGCCTATGTCATGGGGATTACGGATCTGGACCCCATTGAGCACGGTCTCATATTTGAGCGATTCCTCAACAAGGAACGCATCAGCATGCCCGATATTGATGTGGATTTTTGCGTTCTGGGTCGGGATGAGGTCGTTCGGTATGTGTCGGAAAAATACGGTAGGGATCAGGTGGCGCAAATCGCCACTTTTGGGACCATGCAAGCCAAGGCCGTCGTCCGAGACGTGGGACGCGCCTTGGCCATGCCTTACAACGACGTGGACAAGATCGCCAAGCTGATTCCTGCGGGTCTCGATGTGACACTGGCCAAAGCCTTTGAGCAAGAGCCTCGCCTTGTGGAACTGCAGCGGGAAGACCCTCAGGTTCGAGAGCTTTTTGAAATCGCTCAAGCTTTGGAAGGCCTGACACGCCACGCCTCCACTCATGCCGCCGGCGTGGTTATCGGTGATAAACCCCTTGTGGAATACATGCCCCTGTTTCGTGATCAAGACGGCAAGGTGGTGACCCAGTTTTCCATGAAATATGTGGAAAAAGCCGGACTCATCAAGTTCGACTTTCTTGGGCTGCGGAACCTCACCGTCATCCACAACGCCGTCCAGCTGATCGAAAAAAACCATGGGGTCCGTTTGGACATGAAGCGGCTTCCCTTGGACGACCCCAAAACGTACCAACTGCTGGGTCGGGCCGACACCACGGGTGTCTTTCAGCTGGAAAGTTCGGGCATGCGAGATATTCTCGTGAGGTTGCAGCCGGAAAGGTTCGACGACATTGTGGCCTTGGTGGCCCTGTATCGGCCGGGTCCCATCAAAAGCGGCATGGTGGATCAGTACATCGACGGAAAACACGGGCGTATTCCCATAACCTACGATGTGGAACAGCTTCGGCCGATTCTGGAACCCACCTACGGCGTTATTCTCTACCAAGAACAGGTCATGGAAATCGCTCGTGTGCTGGCCAACTACACTCTTGGCGAAGCCGATATTTTACGCCGAGCCATGGGAAAGAAAATTCCGGAAGTCATGGCCGCGCAACGCGAACGTTTTCTGGCCGGCGCTCAACAAAACGGCATCGAACTGACCAAAGCCAACCATATTTTTGACCTCATGGACAAATTTGCGGGCTACGGCTTCAACAAATCGCATAGTGCCGCCTACGCTCTTATCGCCTACCAAACCGCCTACCTCAAAGCCCATTACCCCGTGGAATTCATGGCGGCTCTGCTTAATTCTTTTCTGAACAACACGGACCAGGTGGTCAAACTCATTAACGAATGCCGGGAAAAAGGCATTGCGGTGCTGCCACCTGATGTGAATGTGAGCGAGTTGGACTTTGCCGTGGTGGAAGGAAAAATCCGGTTCGGCCTTGGAGCTGTCAAGAACGTAGGGGAAGGCGCCATTGAAAGCATTCTCGCGGCGCGCGCCAAAGGAGGGCCGTTCACTTCCATTTACGACTTTTGTGAACGCGTGGACTCTTCCAAGGTGAACCGCCGTGTCCTGGAACACTTGATCAAATGCGGGGCCTTTGATTCCATTCATGCGGATCGAGCTCGCGTTCTGGCCGCCATGGACCAGGCTTTGGAAAAAGCCCAGGCTCGACATCGGGACCGAAGTGCCGGACAACTGAGTCTTTTTGATCTGCTGCGGGCTTCCAACAAACAAAGCCCGGAACCTGAAACGCTGCCTGAAGTACCTTCTTGGGACAGTCGAACCCTTCTCAACTATGAAAAAGAAGCCCTTGGATTCTACATTTCCGGACATCCTCTGGATCATTACGCGGATGTTCTTGGAAGCCTATGCACGGCGGACACGCAAACGGTCCGAGAAAAGCCCGACGGGGCCAAGGTCATTCTGTGCGGCCTGATTTCCATCATCAAGGAGCTCACGACCAAAAAAGGTGAGCGCATGGCCTTCCTCAGCCTTGAAGACAAGGAAGGAACCCTGGAAGTGGTTTGCTTTCCGGAGACATACCTGAAAGCCCGTCCCCTGCTTCAAGGGGATGAACCCCTTGTGGTTTTCGGCACCCTGCAACACGATGAAAAAGGATCCAAAGTGCTGGCGGATGAAATCCTCACCCTGGAAGAAGCCCAAAGCCAATCGGTGGATACCGTGCTCATCAAGTTACCGGCGCACACTCTGGATCGCAACGCTCTCGAAACCCTGCGCCACCTGTTGGTCGCCCACTCCGGCCCCTGCAGAACCGTGTTGCATTTGGATGTGGACGGCCAAGCCACAGCCGTCATTGCCCTGAATCACAAGCTGCATGTGACACCCACTTCTGGGTTCGTGCAAGCCATGACGGCACAGTTTGGAGCCGATTGCCTTGATCTGGTGCGCAAAGCTTGTCATCAATAAAGGTTGTTTTCTGCTGAAACGTGTCCGAAAAGGGCTTCACCTTTGAGGGAGAAGGCTAGGGGTGATAAACTTCATGAGGGTGAAGCCCATCCTCATTCGTCGAACTTTGGGAGGAAACCGATGATCGACGGGTACCGTTTTGGATCCATGGAGATTGCCGGGACAACGTATCAGGCCGATCTCAAGATCCTTCGCAACCAGGTGATTCCTCACTGGTGGCGCAAAGAAAGTCACAAGGTTTACGTGGAAGACATTCTGGACATTTTGGAAGCCCAACCTTCGGTGCTGGTGATCGGACGTGGCAGCCCGGGTCTGATGAAACCCTCCAATGAAGTGCGCAGAGCCTGCCAAGAAAAAGGAATCCAGCTTATCGATGAGCCTACGGAAGAGGCCGTTCGCACCTTTAATGATTTGGTGCGGGCCGGAAAACAAGTGGCCGGTGCGTTTCATCTGACCTGTTGAGGCGGTTTCTGCATGAAGACCCAAATATTTTTTGTGGAAACCTTAGCCGAAACGCAACGCCGGGATCTGTGTCGCTGGGTGGAGCGGCTTGTGGAAGAAGGGCATCGTGTCTTTGTTCTTACGGGATCTACAATCTCGGCGCAACAATTGGACAGGTTACTGTGGAGTTTTTCCAAGCCCAGTTTTGTCCCTCATCGCATTGTGACCCAGACTGAAGAGGCCGCCAAAGCAATGGAACCTGTCCTGATCGGCTGGGACCTTTCAGCACGTGGTTCCTGCAACGTGCTGGTGTGCGACGAAACCCCGGACTTGGAAGCCGCGGCTTCCTTTCACATGATTGTCCATTTTGTTCCCATGGATGACGCCGACAAACGGGAAGCCAGTCGACGTCTGTGGGCGAATGCCAAAGAACGAGCATGGACTCTTCGACATGTGCCGTTGCCGTCCTCGGCACGGACCGATGAGTCAAAAAGACGAAGGAGTTCGTCTCCATGAGCCTTATGGATTATCCCAAGCGGTTGTATTACGATTATGGAAGCCGTCTCGCAATTTTTTTGGTGCGACGAAAGCTTCGAAAAAAGGGGCTGGATCCTGGAGCCTGGTTGGTGCTGGCTCGGCTTTATGAAGTCCGCCGAGATTTTCCTACGGCGATTTCCACGCTGGAACAAGCCCTTAAGGTTTATCCGGGAAACCGCGCCCTAGAAATCCACTTGAATCGGATCAAGAATTTAGCGACGGGCGCCACGCCCTCACACCACGCGTAGGAACCTGGCCGCGCACTCGCAACACCAAGGTTCCTGATGCCATTTTAAGGTAGGGGGCGAGGCACCGCCTCGCCCCCTACAAGCCTGAAACTATTCTTTTTGCTTAAGGCTCGGGTGACTGGTCCGCTCTTTGTGCGGAAGGGACGCCCGCGACACCCGCCAAGCCGGAATTTTTCGGACCCTCAGTAGGCCGGAACGGTCATGTAACGTTCATTGGTCATTTGCTGGCCCTGATACGTGCGTGTGCGCACCGTAGCCGTTTGTCCCTGATAGCTTACGGGATCGGCCTGAACCCATTCGTTGGTTCTGGGATTATGGTAGGTCACGGTCTGACGGCGTTGCGCCGCTTCTTCCGCTGCCCTCTGGGTTATCTCGGCAAGGCCGTAACCAGCCACGGATCCGATGGCGGCTCCAACGACAGCTCCACGCCATGGGTTTTTGTTGTCGATAAGGGCTCCGACACCGGCACCCACCACACCCAGCCAGGTGGCCGATTCCAAATGCTGCTGGGTCGTAGGCCCGGGAACACATGCCACCGTTGACATGACCAAAAGAATCGCCGCCAAACCACAACTTAAACCTTTCATCGTGAGTCTCCTTTACCGGGATTGACGCTCCCGAGAATGCGCTCGGCTTCGGAATAACTTTTCCATAACCTTCAAATCTTCCTGTTCAAACCTCGCCTCCACGGACTCCAGTTCCAAAGCCGTTTCCTCCCATTGCCCCGTCACCTGTTCGATTTTTTCCTGGCACTCTCGGTACCGCCGCTGCAGAGCCGCCACGTCGCTTGAGCCTGTGTACGTGGCGGGATTCGCCAAAACGACACTTAAGCTCTCCCGTTCCTGGTGCAAACGGTCCAGCTCTTTTTCCAAAGCGACCAGCTGATCCTGAAGAGGTTTTTTAAGTCGGTATAAAGTGTTACGCCGTTCCGCCTCCCACCTTTTTCGCTCTTTTGCATCAGTTTTGGGCCGAAGGCCGTCTTGAGGCTCCGTCAAAGCCGCAGATGGCGAAGGATCCTCCTGTTGCAACCTTTGCTTCCATAAACGTTCGTAATCATCCGCATTGCCCGGTAAAAGCTCCAGCCGGTGACGGCTCACCACCACAATCTTTTGTGCCAAGGCATTGATGAAATGCCGGTCATGGCTCACAAAGCACACCGTGCCTGAATAAGCTTTGAGAGCCTTTTCCAGCATTTCCCGCCCCGGAATATCCAAGTGGTTCGTCGGTTCGTCGAGCAGCAAAACGTTCGGCGCTTGCACCAAAAGCTTGCACAAACTGAGACGCGCTTTTTCTCCGCCGCTCAGGACTCCGACCTTTTTTTCCACATCATCTCCCTTAAAGAGAAAGGCGCCCAGCAAAGTTCTTACGTGCGTGTGCGTCATGTCGCCGGAAACCGAAAGAACTTCGGCCAGGACGGTATTTTCAAGGTTCAGTTCCTCCCAGAGATGCTGGGCGTAGTAGCCGATCTTGACATTGTGTCCACGGCGTACCTCCCCTTCTGAAACAGACTCCTTTCCCGCAAGAATCTTCAACAAGGTGCTCTTACCCGCCCCGTTTGGCCCAAGCAGCGCGATGCGATCGCCACGTTCCACCACCAGCTCCACTCCGTCGTAGACTACCAGGTCCCCAAAGGTCTTGCGCACACCTACGACTTCCAAAACGCGTCGGCCACACCGCTCGGGTTCAGGAAACTGAAAATGCACCGTTTCCTGGACCTCCGGCACCTCAAGGCGCTCGATCTTTTCCAGCATCTTGAGGCGACTTTGAACCTGACGGGCTCGATCCTTACGCACTCGGTTTCGAGCGATAAAATTTTCAATATGGCGTATGCGGGCGTCCTGGTTTTCTTTGGCCGCTTCAAGGATACGACGCCTTAGAGCCTTTTCTTCCATGTATCGGTCAAAATTTCCTTGGTAGGTCTCCACACGGCCGTTTTCCAATTCCAAAATTCTTTGAACCACCCGGTTCAAGAAGGATCGATCATGGGAAACCAGCAAAACAGCCGAACGGGTCTCCTGAAGATACGTTTCAAGCCATAGAATGGATTCCAGATCCAAATGATTGGTAGGCTCATCCAAAAGAAGAACGTCCGGTTCCGCCACGAGCAACCGCGCCAGTTCCACGCGCATGGCCCATCCGCGGGTTAGGGACGCGACGGGTCTATCAAAATCATCCTGGCTGAAACCCAGTCCCATAAGAACCTTTTGGGCACGAGCCTCCAGATCGTAAGGACCCAGATGCTCAAGCCGAGCCTGCAGGGCCGCGTGACGTTCGGCAAGCCGTTGCGCCGTTGCCAGGTTCTCGGCCCGGGCTAAAGCCGTTTCCAGCTCTTCCATTTCATGGCGCCACTGAAACAGTTCGTGGCGAACGGCTTGGGTATGGGCGAGGACGCTCAGGTTTTCCGGAGGGCACCACTGTTGCGGAAGGTAACCTAAAGAAAGATTTTTGGTGCGGGTCACCACGCCTTCATCGGGATCCATGTCCCCCAGGATGATGCGAAAAAGCGTGGTTTTGCCGGCTCCGTTGGACCCGACGACCCCAATGCGGTCGCCGGGATGAACATGAAAGGAGACTTGACGAAAAAGTTCTTTGTTTCCGAGAAATTTACTAACACTTTGAACGGAGATCAAACAAGGTCACCTCAATATACCCATTTTCCGTCCGCAAACCGAAACACTTCCGTCACGGTCCGTGTCCCACAGGAAAAAGGTCCTTTTGCCGCTTCAGACCGGCTTCGACCTTCACTTTCACAGACCTTCTCTTCATAACTTAAAACCCCTACGAACGGACAGCCCTTGGATTCGGTCTTCTTGACCCGGGTTTCCTTAACCTCTCCCAATTCCGAATATCGAGCCACAACCTTTTTTTGGCCCTTGATTTCTTTAAAAGCAAGCTTTTGCGGTCCATAAAGACCGTGCCGGGAAAGGTTCTTCATCCACTCCGATTGAAAACTTTCAAACAGCCTGCAGGCTTCTTTTTCGTCGGTCGCTTGCGCCTTGGAGAAGGCAAAGAGGCAGATCACAAGGACAGCGGTCACAATAGCGGCGCATCTTTTTCCCATCGCAGTTCACCCCTCACAAAAGAGGCCGGGCACATGGCGCATGTGCCCAGCCTTTATCTGTTTTGCTCTATTTGTTATTTCACCACTTTGATTTCCACACGGCGATTGATGCGGCGGCCTTCTTCCGTGGCGTTATCCGCCTTTGGTTTGGACTCACCGTATCCTACGGTCTTCATTCGGGAAGCGCTGATTCCCTTGGAGACAAAGTAATTGAAGACCGACTGAGCCCGTCGTTCAGAAAGCTTCTGGTTGTAAGCATCGGTGCCGAGGGCACAGGTATGTCCTTCAATGATGATCTTGATATTGGGATTCTTGGCAAGCACGGCGGCGCCTTCATCAAGCACCGGCTTCCATTCCGGCTTGATGTCGGCTTTGTCGAAATCAAAATTGATACCGCGCAAAATAATAACATCCTCTTTCTTTGCCTCCATCGCGGCGGTGGTGTAGAAGACGTCCTTGACGAACTGTTTCAGGGCCGCCGCATCGGCAACCAGGGTGGCTCCTTCGGCGTGCACACCGCAGCCTCCGAGGCCGCTGATCTTCTTGAGAATCTCAGCGCCCTTGGGTTCATCCGCGAAACTGATCACATGAAAGCACACCTGAGGGTATTTGTTGCGAACGGCCTGGGCCGCTGCCACGGGATCGGGACCCTGATTCGCCCCACCATCGGAGACCACAATAACACCCGTCTTGCCGCTGAACCCGGAAAGCACGGTATCCAAAGAACTAATGCCCGGGCCCATGGGAGTCAGACGACCGAAGATGTCTTGATCAGCCTTGATCTTGGCGATGGCTTCTCCAAAGGCGTTCCTCTTGTAAACAGCCGGCTCAGCGATCTTTTGCCAGGGTGCAAAGAGGTAGAGAGAACCCTTGTAACCCAGCTCAGGAATCTCGTCGTTCATCTTGAGCATGACCTCTTTGGCTAGAGCCATCTTCACTTTGCCGAGCTTGGCATGGGACATGTACATGGACCCTGATTGATCAGGAAAGAGAATAAAATTGTCGATTTTGGGAATAAGCTTCGTTTGGGCGTGCGCCAATCCGCACAGAAACCCACCCAGAACCAATACCGCCACCAAAAACATCCACCTTTTCTTACCCTCCATAAACCGCTCCTTTCTTTCGTGTAAAATCATTCATGGTTGTGTTGGACAATCCGCCTTCCGGTGGATTCATGCAACCATGTCCACCATCGTCTTTCCACACAAGGCCCACGCCCTATGGCATCCTTTTTGACCTCGATCTATGGAGGAAGGCATAGCAAGCACCGGATAATCCTTCCTTTTTTCATGAAGGCTCTTCTATGCGGAAGAGTTCGTGAAAACTTTCTATTCCTAATTGATGACAAAGTAAACAATGAATCCGGCTGAGTCAAGCCGTAACTCAGCATGAATTCAAGGTTCTGGGTCGGCCGAAGCAGAGAAAGCTCTCTTGTTCCAGGGCCACGTGAATCACCATGGTCAGGAAAGCTTTCAGTTTATGGACTTTTGAGAAACTTTTGGACCCCATCGTGCACGGCAAGGCTCAAGAACCAGCCCTGGGATTCAAAGACAAGGCCCTTGTCGACCATATCCCTCAGAAAGCCTTCCAGAGCCTTTCTGGAAAACCGAGGGTGTTTCCTATGCAAGTCCTCCAGAGCGATGGGATCCAGACAGCTGAGATAGATGTCCCTCGAGGGTCCAAGGAGGCGAAAGGTTTCGAGGAGCTTCCCGTAAAGATCCCGTCTTCGAAGAAGAAGAAAGGTTCCTCCGTCACTGTAACCGAGCCTCGGGGTTTTCCCGTCCGTACGCTCGCGAAAGGCCTTGTCCTCCCGCTGCCATTCTTCAAGAAACTTCCAGACCGGCGCCCATAGGCTTCGCTGGTAAGCTCGATCGCCTCGGTGGGTCTTGATCAAAAAACGGGCTCGTTTGAAAACCGCTTTTGGAAAGATGGCAGCATAATGGGGATGGTTTTCCACGGCCCGAAGTCCATAAGCCGCTGGATCCACGGCCACGGGGCTTCCTTCTCCCAACCAAAACCGCACGCCCTTTAATGGACGAAACACGGCAACCTGGTGCAGCACCTTCAAAGTTTCCTGTACTTCCCGCTCCGTGGAACCAGGAAAATCCATCAGCAGGTTGGATCGGTTTTCAATGCCGAATTCTTCGCAATGGCGCATCCAGGCGACATTGTCGATGACACGGGTGCCTTTGCCCAGTCGATGCAAAAGGCTGTCACTAAGCGCCTCGATACCGGCCTGAATCCTTTGAAAACCTGCCAGTCTCAAGGCCCGCACATGCACACGGCTCAAAGGCAAGCGGACTTCCCCAAAAAGATCGAAATCCTTTCCTGTGCCCTGAATCTCTTGGGCCATCTTTAAAAGCCTTGCGGAATTCAGGGCGTTGTCCACGAAAACGAAACGCAAGCTTCGGTGTTTTTCCGCCAAGGTTTTCAATTCCAAGCTTACCCGTTCGGGCTTCTTGGATCGATAGCCGCGCCACTGCAGATTGAGGTTGCAAAAACGGCAGGCCCTTCGGTGCGGTGTGCCTTCCCGAGCCAGGTGCCACCAGCAACCCCGACTGGATTCCACAGGCAGGGCAAATATGGCTGTCCGATCCTCATGCAAGGCGGCTTCTTGAAAAAAGTCGCTGTAGTCGGGAAGAGGCAAGGAATCGAGATGGGTAATCTGGTCTAATCCTTCCCCGGCAATCTGGTTGTGCTCATGACGGTAAAAGATTCCCGGACCCCAAGTATTTTCATCGCTCCCGTTCGTCCCGTGCCTTTTTAACAGGCCCGACACGAGGCTTCCCAAAGGTTTTTCCCCTTCTCCATTGATGACAAAATCCACCCATGGAAAAAGTGCCATGAGCGATTTTCCCATGGAACCGCTCACCAGGCTGCCTCCGAAAACAATGCGACAGGAAGGGGACCGTTGCTTGAGGGTTCGAGCCAAAAAAAGGGAAGAGGCGAGTTGGGCGAAACAGAGGGAAAACCCCACCAGATCCCCCTGTTCCAAATGGGTCCAGAGGGACATGGTTTCATGAAACTCTTCTATTGTGGAGACAATCTGTTGAAAGTTGGGCACCGAGCCGGTTTCAAGGCGGCGCCATTCTCTACGAAAAAGCTTTTCACAGCTTTCGAAGCGTTCCGGAAAAAGCAAAGCTCCATAGACAGCTTCCCCAAGCCAGCTGCGTTCCGCGATCCTTTGATAAAGAGAACGGCCCAGAACCCTTGCCAAAGACAGGTAGGGGTGGGCCGTCATCACTTGAAGCTCTTGAGGAAACCGTTTTAAAAGAAAAGCTTTCAGACTTCCAAGTTGAATGGATGGGCGATCGGCCAAGGCCCAAGGCATGGACACCAAAACGACCCGCATGGGATTTTAAAAGAGCCTCTTCACCCAAATCAGGCTCAAAGGTGAACCCACGTCATATTTACAGAATCTTGAAATTTCATTGGGATCGGCCGTCTGCTTCAGATCCAACAGCCGGTCGAAATCTCGTTCCACCACCACATTGCAGAAATCCATGGGCACAGATCGAATGAAGTCCAGTTCATCCTCTTCCCAAAGTTCTTCCGCAATGTCGGACATACTGTCTTCCACGGCGTGATGCCCACACACCTTGAAACACGCTCCGCACTGACATCGATGAATGGCGTCAAAATCCGTGGGAATAGGCTGTGCCACCTCACAAAACGGACAAACAATAATGTGTTTGGGAACCGGTCTTTTGGAACGTGCCATGCTCATCGCGACATCGATCCCCCATGTTATGTGCTTTTTCATTCGTCATCGTCCAAAATCATATCGGCTTCATTACCACACACGGTACACTTGCGTGTTTCCTTTTTCTTCTTGGAAACAACTCCCGGGTTTTCTTCCACCTCAACCCAGGTGCACGTGACCACCATATCCGCTTCGTTTCCGCAGTTTTCACAGTGACAGACTTGGCGAAGAGTCGTCATTCCATCCTCCTTTCGTCCCTCGGTTTTTCACTTTGGCGGTTGATGACAATTATAAGGTCATGTCCGCCGAAATCCAACATGAACTTTTATCAAAGCCGCATAAAGCACCATCAAGGGATTCAGGAAAACTCGCAAGAAACCCTGATGAAGTCATACAAGAAAGCGAAGCCAGGGGGTTCTTCCCACATTCTTGACACGAATCCATCCTTGCGTGTCCCCTTGTTTCCAGAGCACTTCCACCCTTTCACTCGGTGCCACATCGCTGTAGGCCGTCACAATCATGGCCGCCGCTTGAACATGAGCCCGCCGTGAAGCTGTTCCAAAAAGAAGGCCTGTGGGACCAGGATGGGAAGGCACTCGAAGAAGCACATCGTCCGGGCCGGCCATGGCCGAAAGACGTTCGTTTTCGTGTTTGGACCTTCCTACGGCCAACAGGCCCGAGGTGCCCAGGCGAAAATGACGTCCCCATTTGAGTCTTTCCACATGGGTAGTTTCCGCATGGGGCATGATGGCAAAAAGCTCTTTGAGCTTTCTCGCGAAACCTTCTTTGGTGAGCATGCAGCCTCCACCCGGCTGAGGAATCTCACGAATACCGTAGAATTCGGCCAGCTCCATTTGTCGCTTTCTACCCCGTCCGTGAATGTCCAAAAGTTTTTCTCGATCCACCAATCCTTCACGTTCCACGATCGTGGGTTCCAGGAGCTTGGCGCTTAGAGGTCTGAGAATTCGACCGGCCACTCCGGACATCTTTTCCACAATCTTCATGGCCGCCCGCCGTTGGCTCATGGGGCGCTGCCCAACCACTTCCCCCGTAAACAGAAAATCCGCGCCTTCTTCCATCATGATTTTGGCCGCTTCCCGCAACATCAACCCGTGGCAGTCGATGCAGGGATTCATGTGCCGTCCGTAACCGTGAGGAGGATTTTTAAGCATCCTGAGAAACACTTCGCCCACATCAACCACCCGCGTGGGAATGCCTGCCAGGCGCCCAGCCCGTAAGCCGGGTTCAGGGCCGAAAAAAGGCGTGGTAAAAGTAACACCCACCAGATCCAGGGGCTGTTCCTGAAGCACTTTAACCGCCAGAATGCTGTCCAAACCTCCGGACAACAATCCAATGCCCTTTCCTTGCCGTGTCATCATGTGCATCAAGGTGTTGTGGTTATCATGGAGAATGAATCAGTCCGACGAAAGAGGCGTGGAATCCAGGACAACTCGAGAAAAGCCCAGCTGCCTCATGTGCTGCGATACGTGGTCGTAGACTGTGGGCTCACGCACAACGTTCATATCGTCCCGTCCCACCTGTATTCGAGCCTCTACGCCGTGCCATCGAACCCGCACCCGCACACACCCCACCTGATAAACAATGTCCTCGGCAGCTTCAATCCGTTTCAAAATGCCCGCCTCCAGCGGTGTCCCAAAAGGAACCCGTGTCGCCAGGCAGGACTGGGATGGTTTGTTCCAATTGGAAAGCCCCGCGTTCCGAGCGAAACGACGAATGTCTTTCTTGGTCCATTCAGCCAGGGCAAAAGGACTGGCAACACCCTTTTCAAAAAGGGCTTTTCGTCCCGGACGATCCTCCTGCGCATCGTCCACATGGGATCCATCCACCACAACCGCCCCATCGAGGCGTGCACGTAAAACAGCTTCTATGATAGCGGCTTTGCAATGATAGCATCGACTGGAGTCGTTTTCTCGAACAGTTTTCAAGGCCAAGAGGTCCAAAGGCAAGATTTTGAGGGGTAGATGCAGCTTCCGGGCGATTGCTTGAGCTGAGATAAGTTCTCGAGTCGAAAGAAAAGGGCTTTGAACCAAATAGAGATGAACCGATTTTCCAAGAACGCGGCCGCAAAGCCAGGCCAACAGCGTGCTGTCCACCCCTCCCGAATAGGCCACCGCGACAGCTTGCCATGACGCCGTCACCGCTTCAAGACGTGCCATCTTTTCGAAGTCCGCCTGATTCCACACAATTCCCTTTTCGGTCAAACCTTCGATTTCCATGGATAAAATATTTTTTCAGCGCCTGAACGGATTGGGCAGAAGTCGCTGAGGCACTCCCAATTCAAAACGGCCGTCTTGAATCCATTTCTTGAGAATTTCCGCAATTTCTCGAGCCCGCACCACACTGGAAAGAGGTACGGTAGGCACTTCCTTTTCTCCGATACGAATATGACCGGAGCGTAGTTCTTCGTAACTCACTTCCGCCAAGGGTTCCGCCTGTGTGAAGCTGTAGTCTTTCACCTGGGTAACGATTTCGGCGTCAGAGACTCCCGTGTAGGCGGCCATTTCCACATCTAAAATCGGTATGGGAACCCCGATACCCACCGCCAAAGAACAGCCGTACCCCTGAATACTCACGCCCATGAGCCATCGAGGGCTCATGTCCTTTAAGTCCCCCAACACCATCAAGGTTCCCGCTGGCATTCGAGGAACCCCGTTGGGTAACCTCGGCGCTTCCGGACGGTGCTGAGACCCATGCCAGACAATGTATCCCTCGCCACCTCCAAGAAAGATCCGTGTTCCCAGCCCCAGAGTGCGATAATGCGGGTCATTTAAGAGGGGACTTAGTTCTCCCGACGTGGAATAGTTGGCGTTACCCAGTCGAGGTTTGAGGGTTCCCATGTAAGTGTAGATGGTTTTCTTGGAAAGATTCACGGCGCAGTTATAGTTTTGGTAGGCGTTTCGAGGGTTGCACAGCACGGCATAGGGTAAGTCCTGGAGTGTGACGGTCATTTCCACGTGACGGTTCGGATAACAGTCCGTTCCGTAAGCTTCGGCGCGAATCCGCACGGGTTTTCCGCTCACCAGGTCATGAATCACATGACCTCCTCCATATTCAAAAGTTCCCGGATGCACCTTGTTCAGAGGATCATCAAAAGCGGGCTCCGTCGCCCCCAAATAGATGTCTACAGCCGCCAAGCCGGCATAGGCGGGAACATCGTTGACCCATACCTTCGCCGCCTTGATGGGGGGTTGCGTATGGCCGAAATTGATAAAGACTCCCGAAGAGCACATGGGCGCAAAGGTGCCTGTGGTGACCACATCCACTTCTTTAGCAGCCTTTTCCGGACCCACTTTCTTGACCAATCGGGTCATCTCTTCCGCCGTCAAAACCACCGCTTGGCCTTTACGAATGCGCTCGTTGATCTCCTCATAAGTCCTGAAAAATGTCGCCATGTGCCCTTGACCCCCTTAAAAAAACTAAGCTCGACCTTTGCAAGCCCGCTTCTGAAACCGCCAATCTTTTCTACGCCCTAAAAAATCTGTAGGGCTCCAGCGCCTCTCTCAGTTCCTCCGGAAGGTGGCAGGATCGCCACGTTCTGTCAATAGCAACCATGGAGGCGTGGCCACGACCCACAACATCCGGGCGATCTTCCAAAAAGAAATAAAAGGCGAAGGTAATGGATCGAAGGCTCATCTTGAAGACGCCCACTCGAAGGCGCAAGGCATCTCCATATTTGGCCGGCCGAAAAAAGTCGCACGCAGCCCCCACGATCGGCAATCCAAACCCGCGCTCGGTATCTCGAAAATACTTTTCGGGAGGACAACCCACGTGACGCATGAGCTCTTCTATACCATGGTGGCAATAACGAAAGTACGATGCAAAGTAGACCACCCCATAGGGGTCCGTGTCTCCAAACCGAATGGTGATGGGAATTTCCAAGCAATTCTGTGGAGCATCTTGGGGAAGCTCAAACATGGCCCACTCCTTTTTGTTGGTGTTCATAATGAAACTAGACTAACATTGTTTGGCCTTTTTCTCCTACCCCTTTGTCTTTACATTCTTTTCAACCGGTTTTCGTGGCAAATGAGGCGGGCACGCCGGTCCGCCCTCCGGATTCGTGAGACTGGGAAGCCGTTTGGATTCAGCTTTCCCCTTGGCAAGAGCTTCCGCTTGCACTAGGATGCAACGACAGTTCATGAAAGAAGAACGCATTGAGCACACCGTTTTCAGGTAAAATTCCCGATGCCTCTGGCCGTCTTTCAAAGAAAAACAGGCCGTCGCGGCGGAATCGCCTTTGGTGGGCTGATTCTGTTCTGCATCCTGGTTTTTTCGTCCCTGCAGCCCCTTGTTGTTTCCCTGACGTCGGCTCAGAACACGCCCCTTGTTGTGGTTGCTCGAGAAAACCACGAACCTTTTTCCTACACGGATATCCATGGCCAACCCGCCGGGTTGTTCGTGGACTTGTGGCGGCTTTGGGCTTTACGTACAGGACGTTCCGTAAAGTTTGTCCTTTCTGAAACCATGGATATGGAAAACCGTGTTCTGGATGGCCGAGCCGATGCGTGGACCGGGATTTTTACGTTGGGCGGTCATCCTGAGCTTGCCCTGAGTGACCCTGTCATGCTTCTTTTTCGAGCGCCTACGGTCACAACCCATGAAGGTGTCTTGGCGATTCGTGTTGCCGTCCGCCCAGACAGAACGGATCTTCTCGCTGAAATCAACCAGGGATTTCTCAGGTTCACCGAACAAGACCGCCAAACCATGTTGGTGCGCTGGTGGCCTCGGGAAAATTGGGTGCATCTGCCACGTTCCCGCCTCCTAACCGCGATGCTGCTTGTCGGAGCTTTCCTTATCCTATGGGCCATGGGAGCGTACGCTCTTTATCGCTTCAAGCTTCAGGGAAAAGCCCAGGAATTGCTGGCCGCGCTGACCGAATTACGCCGTAAAAACAAGGTGCTGCAGTCCGAAATCGCCGAACGTCAACAGGTGGAAAAGGACAAGGAACGCCTCATTCAGCAATTGCGGGAAGCCCTGGAAAACGTTCGAAAGCTGCGAGGCCTCCTGCCCATCTGTGCCTACTGCAAAAAAATTCGAGACGACCAAGGCTACTGGAATCAACTGGAAAGTTATCTCAGCCAGCATGCGGATGTAACCTTTACGCACAGTGTCTGCCCCGAATGCTCCAAAAAGATCTATGCGGAACTCAAAGCCTTTAAGGATGCGGAACAGCAGAAGAAAAAAGCCGTCTCCGGGTGAAGACGCTCCTTGAGGGTTTCCAAAGCCCTGACAAAAGGGCAACGATCGTGGTAAAGTGCCTGCGATGATGAGGCACGACGCCTCAAGAACGTCACACAAACGACAAAGGATAGTATGCCATGAACACACCGTTCAGTCCGGTTTCTGAAGAAGCAACACCTCTTAACATTCGCAACCCCTATATCGTCAATTTCCTGAAAGCCCTCGTCGAAAAGAAGGGGGAACAGCACACCCCCGAGGCTCTTAAAAAACTCCTTGATGACATGTACAAGCTGTTTGAAAACCTTCTGGGTCAAAACATGGTTAAGGCACTGCCTGAAGACAAGCGTGCCGAATATTTGGAACTCACCAAGGACCTGTCAAAACTCAGTTACAAAAAGGTGGAAGAAATCTTTGACAAGCATGTGCCTCATTACCAGGAAGTCATGAAAGAAACCATGAAGCAATTCACGCTGCTTTTCATGAAAAACCGCCGCTTCGACCCCAAGGATTTTGAAAACCCCTCGGAGACCTCGGGAGCGTCGTAAGCTGGAGGTTTACGCACGCGCTAAAGTAGAGGAGCCTTTTGGGCACATGCTCTGAGGGCCTCCCACGAGCCGTCCAACCCTCAAAAAACTCTGTGGGGCGGACCGATCCACCCAGCCGATCCTCAGGCAATTTGTAGGGGCGGACCCATGTGTCCGCCCCATTGGCCAGAACATTGGTAGGGGCGGACCGATGTGTCGGCCCCAATCCCCAAGAATCGTGCGGGCAGGCCTACATACGCGCTTCTCCACCAAGAATCTGTAGGGGCGGACCTATGTGTCCGCCCTATTGGCCACAACAATTGTATGGGCGGACCCGTGTGTCCGCCCCATCGCCCTCGACCCTCAGGGGCGGACACACAGGTCCGCCCATACAAGTGATGGGTTGGCCGATCCTTGACCCAAAACACGGGACCTCACCAAATGGTGGACCCATGTGTCCGCCCGTTTCCCACAACAATTGTAGGGGCGGACCGGTGTGTCCGCCCTATGCCCCGGGAACGAACCCACATCGGCTTCAACAGGTTTTCGGTTGGGAATGGAACTCGGTCTTGCTTTTCAGCACACGGATTCTTATGTTGAGCTCCGTGTTAAAAGGGTCACGTACCAAAGGGATCACCAAACAATCTGCACACGGAGTTCGAGCCCATGGAAGATCTCACCATTTGTCCTCATTGCGGTCAACGAATGAAGAAATGGCGCACGCCGGAATTTTCTACCTGGTCCGCCGAATACTTTTGGGTGTGTTTTAACGATGAATGCCCCTATTTCGTCCGGGGCTGGAGTCAAATGGAGAAAACCGTTTGCACCAGAGCATCATACCGTTTTCGATATGACCCCGACACGGGCTATCGAGGGCCTCTCCCTGTTTGGTCCAGAGACGCCCTGAAGACTGGGATTATTGAGGACTAAAAGGCTGTTTCCTAGTCCTTTCTTTCCGCTGCATCCCCTTAAGCGCGTTCTTCCGGCTCGACGGCAAGACCAGAAGCCTGCCCGAGAACCACAAAGACGCTTGCATCTCATGCTGGTTTGTAGGGGCGAGGCGGCGCCTTGCCCCTGCCTTGGGATGGTATCCGCGTTGGGAGTGTCTTTTGATCAAGGACCTGACGTACCTTTTTTGGGCCGGATAGGGCCTTCGCCCAAAAGAAAGCATTTCAGCCACGACATGGCGAGTTCATAGAGGGCCGTGTCATCTTCGCGGGCCCGCTCCACATCGAGGATCCCCGTGTCAAACATTTCCAGAAACCGGCTTTCAAACACAAAGGATCGAAACCTGTCCAGATCGTAGGAAGCCATGAAATAGATGGGAATCTGTTTTTCCGAAAGACCCTGGCGTATGCGAGGGTGTGTGACCATGTCCATCCAGTCGTTGTTCATTCGATGGTACGGTTCCAGACCCTGGTCTTCAATCCATTGCTCAATGGTCCAGGAACGCGGCTCTTCGAAACCTCGGCAATGATCTTCCACGACCAAATAATAGGATTCCAATACCGTGCCGTGGACTCGATGTTTCCTCGACGCTCGAGCCAGAGGGTAAGTGCGGCATGCCGAAGGCCGATCGGCATAAACCCGACATCCCTCAGCCGTCACAAAAGGACAGGTGCGTCTGGCGTCCTCCTGCATCTTCAGGATCACGGAAGGCAAAGGGCTGCCTTCGGCCACCACAACATCGGTATAAGCATCCAAAAAAGCTGTGGTCGAAAGGCCGAGATGTCGAGCCAGCCTCAGAATGTCATACGGCGTCAGCATAAGATTCAAATCGCGACAACATTCCGTAAAACAGGGCACGTTGGGGTGACATGCAAACTGAAATGTCCCGTTGTCAATGGGCCTCAGGCGGTCGCGAATTTTCTGGGGAGCCGTGTCCACAATTTCTTTTTCCATGAGGTTTCTTTCTAAAGAACCGAAAAGAGTTCGGCCATCTGGTTCCGAATGTAAGCGAAGGCCAAAAGCAGTTTTTCTTCGTCGTCGCGTTGCACCTTATCGTAACGATCCTCATCGATGCCGTAAAACGCTCGAAATCGCGGATCACTCAACATGGCGTCAAAGCGGTCGAGATCATAAGCCAGGTACAAGAGCTTTCCCAATCCTGCTTCCATTCGCTGTCCCGGCTGAAAATCCGGCGGCATGACCTGCTGAAAGGCCTGTTCCATGGTTTCGTAAGGATCCACGCCTTGCGCTCGAAGCCACTCGCCCACCGTCCACGACGGTCCTTCATGAAGCCCCAGGCATCGTTTTTTGTCTCCAAGCAGGCGATAGGCGCCGTTTTCCTTTCCCAAATCCAAGGGAAACATGCGGCACGCCCAAGGCCGATCTTCATAGACACGGCATCCTTCATCCCCTACAAAGGGACACCGCAGAGTTTCTGGATCCATGGCCAGCTGCACCACAGGCACATGGGTGACTTTGGCCAGGTAATGGCGCGTGTATCGAGCCAGAAACTCCGCCGATCCCATGCGCAAGCGACGGCGTAATCGCAGAATGTCGTAAGGGGTGAGATAAATGTTCACATCGCGACAACACTGCGTAAAACACGGTAAGTCATGGTGACAGGCAAACCGTAGCGTGCTCTCGGCACGATAAACCACTTCACTCTCTTGTGCGGGGTTCATAAGACCGTCCTTTGATCCTTTCACAGAGTGCTTCAGATCCTGCTTTCGAAAAGCAAGGTATCATCAATCGTAAGGAAAAGCCTGAAAATTCTTGAAATCGGGATTTCCGTGCAAAAACATTTCCACGACCCTTAGGGTCTGAGGTCCTCGACACAAAATGACCTGGCACAGGCATTGCCTTTGGCAGACGTCACAAAAATAGTCTTCATTCACTTCGCGGCCGCAGAAACAGTGGGGAATCATCACGAGCTGTTCTTCCACCCATTCGGCAATGAAATAATCCTTTTGCTGGGTCTTGAGCGTTTCCGGGGTCACAAAAACCTCCTTTTTCTTGTAACAACAAGGGGCGGGCTTCGCCCGCCCCTTTTCTTGAGGCTCCTTTACGGAGCACGTTCCTTCTGTCCAACACCCTCGTCCACAAAGGAAGAGTGCCACGGTTTCGCGAAGAAGACGAGAGGACTTGCCAGCCATTTTCGCGGGCCTTTCCACAAAAGGAAAGGAGGACAGCCCGAAAACGTTCGCCCGGCAGAATTGAGCCCTTTTCTAAAGGTTTGCCGCCAACAGCTCCGACAGCTCGGCAATCTCCAAGTCTTCCTGCTTGCCCAAGCTATTGCATGCGTCAATTAACATGTTCATGCAGTAGGGACAAGACGTGGCCAGCACTTGAGCCCCCTTGTCCAGGGCGTCGGTGATACGCAGTTCCCCGAAGCGTTCTCCCATGGGCACCTCCGCCCAAATACGGCCGCCACCGCCGGCACAGCATAAGCTGAGCTCACGACGCCGGCTCAGTTCCACCGTTTCGCCCTTGGCTACAGTCTGAAGAAGCCGGCGAGGCGGATCAAAAATACCGCTGTGTCGACCCAGGTAGCAGGGATCGTGAAAGGCCGCCTTTTTGGCCAGACCGTCGGCGAGCTTTAATCGACCGTCGTCGAGGCACTGGGCCAAGAGTTGCGTGTAATGAATCACTTCCCACTGTCCACCCAGTTCGGGGTATTCGTAGGTGAAGGTCCAGAGACAATGAGGCGACGTGGTGATAATCTTTTTCACACCCCTGGCATTGAAAAGCTCGATATTGGACTGGGCCAGCTTTTGGAAAAGCTCTTCGTCGCCAAGCTTGCGCATGCTTTCCCCGCAACAGCTTTCTTCGTTGCCGATGACACCAAAGCTGATCCCGGCAGCTTTTAACAGCTTCACAATGCTCTGAGCCACCTTGGTGCTTCGAGGGTCATAGCAGGAATGGCAGCAGACAAAGAGAAAGTATTCGGTGTCCGGACCAAAAGAGGGAACATCCAGTCCCTGCTGCCACGCGGTGCGCTTTTCTCGAGGCCCCGACCAGGGATTTCCGTTGGCGTGGGCGCTGCCCAAGATCGGCCGCAGGTTGGCCGGGGCCATTCCCGCTCCTACGAGGCTTGATCGCATGGCCCGCACGTTGTCCACAATTTTTACACCGCGAGGGCAGTTGCTCTGGCACATGCTGCAGGTGGTACAGGCAAAGAGAATCTGTTCTTCTTCAAAACCTTCCATGCCCATCTGGCCCAACCGCTGCATGTGGCGAATATTGAATTTTTCGCTGGTTTCACCCGGCACCAGGCGCCACGGGCATAGATTGGTGCACAGACCGCACTGCATGCACCAGTTCACCGTCTCCGCGCCCATGCTCACGATATAGTCGCGCATTTCCAGCGAGACGAATTTCGGTTCCATGGAAATCTCCTTCTGTTTTTTCCGCAATCTGCGCCGTTAGAAACCCTTGTACGGGTTCGGGCCCACGTTTTCCAAAGTTGCTGCAAAGTCGTCAAGCAACTGCGGAAGCTTGGCGTAATCTGTAATGGAAACCTGCTCAAAACGGACGCGGTCCGATTCCAGCACCAACCGATCCAGAGTTTCCTTGATCTTGCTCATGCGAATGTTGGCCAGTTCACTTCCCTTGACGAAATGGCACTGGTAATCATCACCGTGTTTGCAGCCCAAAAGCAAAATACCGTCGATGCCCTTGGACAGCGCGTCGGCGATCCAGACCAAGTTCATGGAACCCAGGCAACGCACCGGAATGACCCGCACCCAGGGGTTGTACTGAGCACGCCGAATGCCCACCATATCCAAAGCCGGATAGGCGTCGTTTTCGCACGCCAGAACCACAATACGAGGCTTTTCTTCGTCTTCTTCGGGCACTTCGATGTTTTTGATGACGTTGCCGATCATGCCCACAGAATAATTCTTGAACGAGATGATCCGTTCCGGACACGCCCCCATGCACACGCCGCAGCGACGGCATCGCGTAGGATTGGGAAGCGGGTTGGCTTTTTCGTCTTCATTGATGGCTCCGAAAGGACATTCCTCCGTACACCTCTTGCACTGGGTGCACCGCTGCATGAAGAATTCCGGATAACTGAGGTCTCCGGCCCTAGGATGCACCGCTTTTCCTTGAGCCGTCATCTCCACGCACTGAATGGCCTTGAGAGCCGCTCCTGCGGCGTCCTCCAAAGCGCGAGCGTAATCCATAGGCGCTCGAACCGTCCCGGCCGGATAAATGCCTGTACGCCGCGATTCATAAGGAAAGCAAATAAAGTGGGAATCAGGGAACCCGTACTTCAGGGCCGGCACTTCGGGACCTTGTCGGTATTCCAGGTTGAGCAGGTTGGAGACCAGAATGGTGTCCGCCGGCACTTCCGGAGCTTCCTCACCTTCCTTGGGTTGTTGGGCCTTGTAAGGCTTTCCTAAAGATGCGGTCGAAACCATGCCCGTGGCCAGGACCACCAGATCCACCGATTCGGAAGTGATGGGCGATCGGGTGAGCACATCCTGAGCGGAAACGGTAAGAGCACCGGATCCGTCATCATTCACCTCTGTGACAGTGCCCCGGACAAAGACCACTCCATCCTTTTGCACCTGCTTATAAAGCAGCTCGTAATTTCCCGTCGCCCGCATGTCTCGATAAAAGATGTAGACAGGCATCTCAGGGTTCTGTTGTTTCAAAACTCTGGCTTGCTTCAGGGATTCAACACAACATGCCGCCGAACAATAGGGCAGATGTTCCGGGTCTCGGGATCCGGCGCAAAGGACAAAGGCCACACTTCCCGCGGGCTGTCCGTTAGACGGGCGCAGAACTTGGCCTTCCTTGAGCATGGCTTCCAGACGGTCAGCCGTGATGACGTCGGCGTGGGTGCCATAACCCAGGTGCGTGAGCTTTGAGGCATCATAGGGTACGGAACCCGTCGCCAAAACAATGGCTCCAACCCGCTCCGCCGCCTGCGATCCGTTGCACTGAATCGTGACATCAAACATGCAGGGCGCGCCGCTGATTTTTTCAATGTGAGCCCTCGTGTAAACCTTGACCTTATCGTTTCCGGTCACGGCCCCAATCAATCCCTCTCCATCAAAGGGGTAAGGATCTTCATACGGAGGGCCCAGGGGCGGCACGAAATGAACGTTTTTCAAATATCCTCCAAGGGTGTCGCTCTTTTCCACAAGCACGACCTCATAGCCGGCTGCCGCAGCTTCCTTGGCGGCCGTTAGTCCTGTAAGGCCACCGCCGACCACGAGGATACGCTTGCTCAAGTTATCACCCTGAAAAGGTACCGGGGGTTCCATTTCTTTGGCCTTGGTCAGGCCCATGCGCAGGTAGTCCTCCGCCATCATTTGCGTGTCTTCGTCTCCGGCTGGATGACTCCACACCACCTGTTCCCTCAGATTCACGCGTTCCAGAACCTTGTCCGGTCCAAAATCAAACACATCGGTCATGACTCGAGGGGAACACGCCGCGATGACAATGGTGTTCACCCCTTGTTGGGCCATGTCGTCTTCAATAAGTTTTCGTCCTTCCTCACTGCACAAAAAGGCATGCTCCCGGCACACGGGCACCTTGTGTTCCCCGGTGGCCACCTTGGCCAACGCCGCCACATCCACAGCTTCCCCAATGCCGCAGCCCGTGCAGATGTACGCACCAATTTTCTTTTCCATGGGCCTACCTCCTCACCATCGCCTGAATCGCCTTAAGGGCCGCCGCCGTCGCATCCTGGACACTGGAAGCCACATCCACCGGACGTTTCACGCATCCGGCCGGAATCACGCCGCCCACGGGTTGCGCCGGAAGCAGGAACCCGTGATCGTCGTAGGCCACTTCGGCAGGAACCTTGTCTTCAGCCGTGCTCGGCACCATGCCCGTAGCCAGGACAACCAAATCAAAAGCCTCCCTAAGGATCTTTCCGGTTTCCTGATCCTCCACCTGCACGGTCACCTGACCCGACTGGGCATCCTCGCAAATTTCTCCGGGTTTGCCCTTGACAAACCGCACGCGAGCATCGGTTTGAACTTTCGTGTAAAAGTCTTCGTATTTTCCCAAAGCGCGAATATCGATGTAAAAGATGGTCACCGAGGCATTGGGATTTTGATCCAAGACATACGTTGCCTGCTTCAAAGAGGCGAGGCAGCAGATACCGGAACAATAAGCCAGATGGTTTTCATCGCGGGATCCAGCACATTGCACAAAAGCCACTTTCTGCACCGGCGCTCCGTCCGATGGACGCAGAATCGCTCCCTGCGTCGGTCCGTTGGTGGATGCCAAACGTTCCATGACCACGTTGGTGATCACGCTTTTAAAAGAGCCTCCTCCGTAGTAGGCGATCTTGGACGCATCGTAAGGCTTCCAGCCTGTGGCCCACACCACGGCGCCTACCTTGAGATCGAAGACTTTTTCCTGCATTCCGAGATCCACAGCCCCATAAGGGCAGGCGTCCCGAATTTTTTCCCCTTCGGGCGTTCCGACCACTTCCGGAGCGATCACATAACGCAAAGGAAAGGCAAACTCATGGGGAAGATACGCCGCCTTGACCATGCTTAAACCGTAATCAAAGGCATTGGGCACCTGGGTTTCGGCGGCTTCCGAGCACAACCCGCACGCTGTGCATTTTTCGTTGACATAACGGGGGGAAATCTTCACGGTCACATCCATGTCCCCGGGTTGCCCCGAAATCTTGATCACTTCCGCCATGGTAAAAAACCGCACCAGCGGATTGTTCTTAATACGACGAAAATTGATTTCCAGGCCGCATGAGGGAGGACACAGCTTTGGAAAATACTTGTTCATCCTCGCCACGCGCCCTCCCAAATAAGGCTCCTTTTCCACAATGTAGACGGGATATCCGGCTTCCGCCGCCTCCAGGGCCGCACTCAACCCACTCATCCCGCCTCCCACCACCAAGACACTGCGATGGCCGTTGGTCACGTCAGACATGGACTCTCCTCCACTGCTCATTGTGAAAACATTTACCCGCGCCGTCCCATAACACAGGGATACCATCCAGGCAAGCGGCTGTGGCAACGCGGTGTTTCTCCATTAAAAAACCCCCTGGGGCTCTTTCGAGCACCCAGGGGGCCGGCCTGTCACGTCACAGGTTTAGACATCCAGGTGAACAACGGGGACCTTCTTCATGGTCCATTCGCCGGTCGCAGGATTCCAAACCGAGTTGACGAAGCAATGCCAATTCTGTTCATCCATATCCGGGTAGTCGGCGCGGTAGTAGTAACCCGGCCAACGGCTTTCTTCGCGGAACATGATGTGACGCAGATGGCTTTCGGCGATCCACATGCGTTGCACGTTTTCCCAGCACCTCATGAGTTCATGCAGGCTTTCGGCCGCCAGCTTTTCGGAGTCTTCCTTCAGCATGGTAAGCAGTTCTAGGCCACGCTCCAAGAGATGCTTGTTGGTGGTGAACTGGGCCGACACACCGGCGCAGTATTCATCCATGATCTTTTGGAGGCGGAACATGAACATCTTCGGCTTGATGAAGTTCGGGTTGATGTCCGGGTCACTGGACAGAGCCGCGAATTCATCAAACCGAGCCAACGGGGCCAAAATCTTGTCGCGCAGCGCCGCCACCTGGGCTTCGTCCACAGCCGGAGCCTCGTTGTGGTCCAGGATGTAGGCGATGGCGCCCTTGGCCGCGATACGGCCTTCGGCGTGGGAACCGGAGGAGAACTTGTGCGAGGAGGCGCCCGCACCGTCGCCCGCCGTGAACAACGCCGGAACCGTGGTCATATGGTTGTAGACACCGATGGGTTCCCATTGCTTGCGGTATTCCGCGGGCATCAGGTCTTCGGGACCACACACCCAGGCACCGGAAGCACCGGAGTGCGAACCGATGAAGTACGGTTCCGCCGCCGCGATTTCCGAAGGCTTTTCTTCCGGCTTGATGTTCATACCGGCCCACAGAATGGCCTGGCTGATGGTCATGTCAAGGAAGTCTTCCCAAGCCTCGGCTTCCAATTCCTTCATTTTCTTCTTGAAGGCCTTGGGATCGTCTTTGTACTTGGCGGCCAGGTTGGCGATGGCCTCTTCCGTCCTCATGTAGATCGGACCCTTACCGGCCATGACGTCTTCCATACCGAGCCAGTTACGCAGGTTGGCAGGGATGGGTTTGCCGGTGCCGTACGGAGCCCACTTGGGCAGTTCGTTGGCGCGGGTCACCATGTATTCTTCACCCAGAGCGTTGGTGGCGCGGGACTTGAACAGCAAGAACCACGCACCCACCGGGCCGTAACCGTCTTTGAAGCGCACGGGAATGAAGCGCACTTCCTGGCAGGTCATTTCGGCGCCGGCACGAATGGTGAAGTAAGCGGTGGAACCACTGTTCCAAGGCGGATACCACGCGCGGCCCAGACCTTCACCCACGGAACGCGGACGGAACACATGCACCGCACCACCCATGCAGGCGATGGTGGCCTTGGCCGTGAAGACATAGAACTTGTTTTCACGGACACTGAAACCAACGGCACCCACGCACTTGCCGTTGTTCAGAAGCGGCTCAACGATAAAAACGCGCTCGAACAGCTGGCCCTTGTCGCCCATGGTGGCCAGAGCGTTCTTAGCGGCTTCGGCCACGACGACCTTGTAGGATTCGCCGTTGATCATGATCTGCCAACGTCCTTCATGGACGTACTCGCCGCTTTCATCTTTCCAAATGGGAAGACCCCATTTCTCGAAAAGATGCACGGAGCTGTCCACGTGACGGGCGATGTCGTACACCAGGTCTTCACGGGAAATGCCCATGAGGTCCTGGCGGACGTACTTGACATAATCTTCAACGGTGTTTTGGCCCTTGCCATAACCGATGTATTGGTTAATGGCGGAAAGACCCATGGCCACAGCGCCGGAACGGTCCATGGCGGCCTTGTCCACCACGGTGACCTTCAAGCCGTACTTCTTGGCCCAGTAGGACGCCTCAAAGGTGGCGCCACAGGCGGACATGCCACCGCCCAGAATCAGAAGATCGGTGTCGACTCGTACAGTTTCGAAATCGGAAGGCTTCATGTGTTCACCTCCTTAAGGTTACTTCTTCAGGGTGGGAAGTTGTGCCGCCAGGGTGGACGCCGGTTCCGTGCAGAGCACAGGGCTCTTGATGTCATCGGAACCCGTTTGCCACTCATCGGGCCACGGCTTAGCCTGGCCTTCCGGGGTCGTCCGAATGGGGAACTTGAACCGTTTCACTTCGCCGTTGCGGAACTTCACGGTCCACATAATGTCTTCGGAACCGCGAAGCGGCACAACCGAGGCACCCATGGGAACGAAGTCGGCATAACCGCGGACATCCACCGCCTGCTGCGGGCAGATCTTCACACAGTTATAGCATTCCCAGCACATTTCCGGAGCCCGGTTGTAGGCCTTCATCTTTTCCTTGTCCAAGACCATCAGGTCGTTGGGGCAGATGTACATGCACGCGGTCTTGTCCTGCCCCTTGCAGCCGTCGCATTTCTCGAGAATGACGTAACTAGGCATCTCTTCACCTCCTAAAGGTTGTCACGAAACCACTGACCTCTGCGAGCCCTTTCCTGAGCTCGCCCCAAAGAAACAGCCGTTGCACCTCCTTTCCTTGGATGCAAACACTCCGTTTCCCCTGTGGGAAGAGCCCACCAGAAAGGGCTCCCCCACCAAAATGCGGTTTCTCACTTCTTGGCTGGAGCATCCCCTGTGGCCGCTCCGTGAAGCTTGATTTCCACCTTTTCTTCCAGACTTGCGTAGTATTCCTTGAGAATTTCCAAAACCTCGGGTCGAGAGAAATGCGGATCCAACTCGCCACCCTCGGACAAGGTCTTGCGGACCATGGTGCCCGAAAGAATGAGGCGGTCGGCTTTTCCATGCGGGCAGGTCCTCATGGAAGCCATGCCATCGCACTTGAAGCACCAGAAGGTCCAGTCGATCTTGAGCGGCTTGGTGATCAAGGCGTCTTGCGGAATTTCATCGAAAATCTTCTGAGCGTCAAACGGGCCGTAGTAGTCGCCCACACCCGCATGGTCACGGCCCACAATCAGATGGCTGCAACCGTAATTTTGCCGAAACACGGCATGAAGCAAAGCTTCTCGTGGACCACCGTAGCGCATTTCCGCCGGATACCCGCCCACCACGATGGTGTCTTTCACAAAGTAATTGTCCACCAGAGCGTCGATGGCTTTCTTGCGCACATCGGCGGGAATATCCCCGGCTTTGAGCTTTCCAAGCAGCTGATGAATGTAGACGCCGTCCATGACTTCCACGGCAATCTTGCAAAGATATTCATGGCTACGGTGCATGGGGTTGCGAGTCTGAAACGCAGCCACTCGAGCCCAGCCCTTTTCGTCGAAAATCTTGCGGGCTTCTGCCGGGGTTTGATAGGTGCCCTTGAACACTTCCGGATAGAAGCTTTCACTCAAAACCTTCACAGGACCAGCCAGGTTGAATTCCTTTTGGGCCATAACCTTGGCGACTCCAGGATGCCCGGCCGCGTCCGTGGTCCAGAACACGGATTTGCATTCGTGTTCCTTATCAATGGTGTACTTTTCCGTCACCTTCATGGTACCCAGGATCTGGTCGTTTTCCACATCCCACAGGGCCACTTCTTCATTGGGAGCCAAGCTGTCGGCAAGGTCTTTGTCCGCGGAAAGGGTGATGGGAATAGGCCAGAAAGTGCCGTCGGCCATCTTGTACTCATCACAAACACCCTTCCAATCGTCGTAACCCATGAAACCCTCAAGAGGCGTGAAGGCACCGATGCCCAACATGACCAAGTCCGAAGCCTCCCGGCTCGTCATGGGGACCTTTTTCAGGGTCTTGGCTTTTTCCATTTCAGCTTTGCGAGCTTCACCTTCCAATAGCAGGGGTTTGAGCTTTCTTTCTTTCCCATGGGGAGGAACCAACTTGGACATAATCCACTCTCCTCGTTTCGTTGTTAACTCTACGCACCATCCGCAAGAGGCGGCACTCCAGCTTGTGCAATCCGGATCAATCGCATTATAAAGGGGAGCGCCACCATGTCAAGTGAAAAAAGACGCAAAGAGACAGAAAGGCATTTTCTTTAGAAGGAACGGTCTCTTAGTTTTTGGCGCCTTCCAGAGCCCCTTTGAGCTGGTCTCTTTCTTTTTTGGTTTCCGTCAAGGCCTTTTCCAGTTCAGGCCTTTCGGGATGATTCGGGGGCAGGGATGCCAATTTTTTCTCAAGCTCTTCAAGGCGTTTCATGCATTGGTAAAGTTCTTGGGCAACAGCTCGAATGCTCATGGTCGCTCCGCATCATGAGTCCCCAAAAGCGCACGGAGACCCACGTCAGCTTTTTTTGTTCATCAGTTTTTCATAGGCCATCAGAAAATCCTCCACCGCCGCAGGGGGAAGCCTTAGTTGGTAGCCCGTCCCAGAAGGGATTTGGTCTCGGCGCAGGGCCGGATTGAGTCGCTTCAGGACTTCCAGAGGAACACCGGTCCAGGCGGAAGCTTGGCTGAGCGACAGGGGATGATGTACCCATACGGTGGTGAACGCCCACAAAGGCTCATAATTGGGTTTTTCCAGCCCGTAGTCTTTAAAATTGTTAAGCACCTTGACGGCTCCCAGAACCTTGGGCACAAACTGCCTCGTCTGATGGGGCAGGGCCTTCATTCTGTAGAGCGTCCAAAAGTCCTCCGTGCGGTAGCGGCTCATGGCCTGACGCACCGCTCCGTCCCCCACATTGTAAGCCGCCAAAGCCATTTCCCACGAACCGAACTGTTCGTACAGATCCATCAAATAAACGGCCGCAGCTCGAGTGGATTTGATAGGATCGAAACGTTCATCCACCCAGCCGTCCACACGCAGACCGAGAGTGCGCGCCGTCTTTGGCATAAGTTGCCAGAACCCGGCGGCTCCAGCACCCGATTTCGCCTGGCCTCGAAAACGGCTTTCGACACAAACCACAGCCAAAAGATCGGAAGGGGCTCCCACCACATCCAGGATTTCCTTCATGATGGGAAGGTACACCCAGGCCCGCTCCAACATCCGTTGGAACCCATCGGGGCCGCGAACCACATGTTTTTGCACGAAGGCCGAAATGCTGGGATGCTCTTGAAAGGTTATGGACTGTTCTTGCAAACGCGCTGGGGAATCCAAAGGGGCAGCCGACGAGAAGGACCCTCCAGTTCCTGGTTTGACGGGAACCGCCGCCAGAAGAGAGTCTCCGGTTGGAAGGCTTACCCTCTGGCCGACGCCGAGGATCCGCTCCAGTGGATCGACCGAACCCGCCATGGCCTGGGTCGCCGTGAAAGCCGGGACGGTCATGAGAAGCACGAGCACGAGGTAGAGAGAAAGAAAATGTTGAGTCCCTGCGCGCTCTTCCTGGGGCCGGTAAAACCGATGCCGAAGGATCGCCGCCATGATAACTCCTTGTTAAAGATCCTGCCAATGGCCACTGAATCCCAGGCCGTTGGGTTTCTGGAATCCATTAGCCGCCAATGGGCTTTGAGGACAAACCGCGTGAGAGGACGTTTTCAAGGATTTGATCCCGTATTCCCTGATTCAGGGTTTAGGCTCGAACAGAAAAACCTTCTTTGTTCACAAATGTTCAAGGGCAATCCTTCCATTGGGTTTTTCTGACGCATGCTTCCATTTCCGAGCAAAAACTTTTTTTCACTCGCTCTGGAGCAAAAATTTTTTGTATACAGAACCCCTTTCTGGCATTTTTTTTGATCAAAGACCCATGTGCGAAAGCTGGGCGGGAACATGGAAAGGATGGGCATGTTCAAGAAAGCTGCGGTGGTAAGTCTAGGATGCGCAAAGAATTTGGTGGACAGTGAGGTCCTGGCCGCTCAGATACGGCGTTTGGGCTATGGGATCACCGACGATGCCTTGGAGGCGGAACTCATTGTGGTCAACACCTGTGGTTTCTTGGAATCGGCGGTGCAGGAAGCCGTGGACCATATCCTGGAAATGGCGCGATACAAGGAAGAAGGAGCCTGCGCGCATCTGGTGGCGGTTGGGTGTATGGTTCAGCGTTACGGCCGTAAGCTCGTTGCCTTGCTTCCTGAAGTGGATCTTTTTCTCGGCACATCCCACTACGATCGGTTTGCAGAGGTTTTCAACGAATTTCTTCGAAAAGGTTCACCCAGAATTCTTCTGGATCGTCCCGGCTATTTTTATCATGGAAGAATCCAGCGGCTGCCGTCCACACCGGCCCATTGGGCTTACGTGAAAATCGCTGAAGGTTGCAGCCATCGTTGTTCCTTTTGCCTGATTCCGGCTTTGCGCGGCCCGTGTCGCAGCCGCACTGTGGAGGATGTGGTCCAAGAGGTTCATGATCTTGTGCAGGCCGGTGTGGTGGAAGTCAACCTGATTGCTCAGGACACCACCGCTTTTGGATCGGACCGCGGGCAACCCGGCGCTCTGTGCCGCCTTTTGGAAGCTCTTGAGGAAGTTTCAAAACTGCGATGGGTGCGCTTGTTGTATACGTCTCCTTTCGGTATCCACGATGAACTTCTGCGGACCATGGCCGGCAGTTCCAAGGTGGTTCCTTACCTGGACATTCCCTTTCAGCACTGTGTTCCAAGGATTCTGGAAGCCATGCATCGCCGCGAAAAATGTCTTCACCCCATGGATCTCATCGATCGAGTACGCACCCTTTTACCCGAGGTGTCTCTAAGGACGTCGCTCATGGTGGGATTTCCGGGAGAAACCGAAGACGATTTTCGCGAACTTTGCCGATTTGTGGAGCAAGTACGATTTGACCACATGGGCGTTTTTGCCTTTTCCGCCGAAAAGGGCTGTCGAGCTTCCCGTCTTTCGGATCCTGTTCCCGAAGAGGTGAAGCTGGCCAGGCGGGAGGCTCTCATGGCTCTTCAGCAAGCCGTTTCACAAGCCAACCTGGAACGGCTGGTAGGATGTCGTTTACCGATCCTTGTGGAAGGGCTGCATTCGGAAACGGAATACTTGGCCGTCGGCCGCCTTCCCGGCCAAGCCCCTGAAGTGGACGGGTGTGTGTTGATTGTGGATGGTGAGGCCAAGGCCGGGGACATTGTGCTTGGAGAAATTCTTAAAGCTCATGCCTATGACCTGGAAGCCCGCCTTCTTCCTTCCTCGTCCCACGAACTGTAAGGGGCTTTAGGAAATCAGAAGGCCATGCGAACGGCCACGGAAGCTTAAAGGGGCATGAAAATTTTTTGACACCTTCAGGTTTTTTCGCTATGAACCGGGTCGTGTTTTTCAAAGCCGAAGCCTTGTGGACAGGCCATCTTTTTTTGGCCTGTGAGGAGCGAAGCCGCTGTCGTGACTGTATCCGCCGCGCCCCATGCCATCCCCACTTCCCCGAAAGGTGATCTTCTCAAAGCTCGCATTTACGCGAGCATTCGTCCTGAATTGGACCGCATTGAACAGGCCATTCGGCGGCATTTAAGTTCCAGTGTGCCGCTCATTGAGGTCGTAGGCCGATACATCATGGAAAGCGGGGGGAAACGCCTTCGTCCCCTTTTAATGGTTCTGTCCTCGAAGCTTTGCGGCTACGACGGGGATAAGGATGCCGATCTTTCCGTGGTGTTTGAATTTCTTCATGCCGCCACCCTTTTGCACGACGATGTGGTGGACAATGCGGAAATAAGACGCACAAAACCGGCCGCCAACACCCTCTGGGGCAATCCGGCGGTGGTTCTTGTGGGGGATTTTCTTTATTCCAAAGCCATCCTCATGACCGTCCTTTACAACAACCTACGGATCCTGGAAGTCCTTTCAGAAACCACCACACGCATGGCCGAGGGTGAAGTCCTGCAGCTGATTCATTCCGATGACTTGGAAACCGATGAACCATCCTATATGGAAGTCATCATTCGAAAGACGGCCGTGCTCATGAGTGCGGCCTGTCGTATCGGAGCCATATTTGCCCAGGCTTCCACGGTTCAGGAAAAGGCTTTGAGCGATTACGGCCTTCATTTAGGCATTGCCTTTCAGCTTATTGACGACGCTTTGGACTATGTGGGAACCGTCGGAGAACTGGGAAAACCCGTTGGGAATGACCTTCAGGAAGGCAAAGCCACGCTTCCTTTGATCTACGCCATGACTCAGGCAGATGCGGCTCGTCGCGACCTGATTCGAAAAGTCTTCACAGCGGAACACCAATCGATGCAGGACATCCAGACCGTTCAGCGTCTGGTTCAGGAACTGGGCGGTGTGGATTACACGGTGCAACGCGCCGCTGAACATGTGGCCATGGCCAAGCAAAACCTCGACGCTTTCTCCTCCAGTCCCACCAAGTCTCTTCTGCAAGATATCGCCGACTACGTCCTGTGCCGCCGTTCCTAGCTGCTCTCACCAGAGCACACATCAAACTCTTCATGCTCCGCCGCACGCCTCGCGACCCTTAGGGGCTGTCCAAGAACGGCCTTCGAGGCAACGGTCATTGTGCCTTGTCGGGCAAGCTTTTAGGGTCGGACGGCGACGCTTGCCCTGGATTGCCCGCTCGTGTTAAACGGATCGCGTGTTTCGGCGCAAAAGCTTTGCCGAAAGCAAGATGGCTTGAAGTTCTGTTTCAGGAGAAGATGCCTTTGCACGAGGTCGAGTCCTTACCCCAAGATCCTCCCATGTATCCGCTTTTTCTATCGCTGAAGGATCGAGTGTGCCTGGTTGTGGGAGGCGGGGCCGTGGGTGAAAGAAAGGTGCGAAAACTCTTGGCTCACGGCGCCCATGTGCGCCTCGTCGCCCGGGATCTCACCCCATGGTTGACGGAGGCCAAGAACCGCCGCCTGCTTTCTTACCTCGGACCCGACTATAACCCGCAACAGTTGGACGGAGTCGATCTGGTTTTTGCGGCCACCAGTGATGACGTTCTCAACCGCCGTCTTGCCGAGGAAGCTCGAAGCCGCCGTGTGTGGTGTAACATGGCTTCGGCACCTCATCTGGGCACCTGTGTTGTGCCGGCATCCTTTCGACGCGGCCCTTTGACCATTGCAGTCGCCACGGAAGGCTTGAGCCCTGCCGTTGCTCGAAGGGTTCGTCAAAAGCTGGAGGAACAGTTCGGTCCTGAATGGGAACCGTGTTTACGGTTTCTGGGAGAATTGCGCCGGCACATTCAGGGCCAAAGCCGAAACAGCGCCGCCAATCAGGAATTGTTTCGCAAGATTGCGGAACTTCCTTTGACGGAATGGATTCGAACTCAAAGATTTTCGCACTTGATCGATGCCGTTTCCGCGGTTTGTCAGGGCATTGTTTCGCACGAGCAAGTGGCATTTTTATGGAAAAAGGCATGGAACACCTCCTGCTGATCCTTGCCGTATGCTGTTATTGTGTCGGCTCCGTGGGCTATTTCATTTTCCTTTTACGAAACGGGGAAAATGTGCATCGGACCGCTCTGTTCGTCCTGGTGGCCGGAATGCTTTCGCATGGCGCCGCCATCGTGCTGCGCTCCATCGAGGCAGGGCATTTGGCGGTCACCAGCCTCTCGGAAGCCCTTTCTTTTTTCTCATGGCTTCTGGTGGGAGCCTACCTGATCCTCCAGAACCGTTTACGGTTGCGTATTCTAGGAGCCTTTGTGGCTCCTTTGGCTGCGGCTTTCATGTTCGCTTCGGCCGTCTTGCCTTCCCAGATGATTCCCGCCTCTCCCCTTGTGAAAAGCGCGTGGGTGTGGACTCACGTGAGCACGCTATTCGCCGCCAACGCCTTGTTCGCTGTGGCTTTTGCAGCCGGCGTGCTCTACCTCTACCAGGAACGGACGATTAAGAAAAAAAAGCGCGGGACCTTTTCCGATCGCTTACCCGCCTTGGAACGGTTGGATAGGGTCAACCATGTGTGCCTGCTCATGGGATTTCCCCTGATGACAGTAGGTCTTTTGGCCGGGTTTCTCTATGCCAGCACCGTGTGGAAATCCCCATGGAATTGGGACCCCAAGGAAATTTTTGCTTTGATGACGTGGCTCATCTACGCCGTCCTGCTTCATGAACGCCTCGCCGTAGGTTGGCGTGGTCGTAAGGCGGCCTGGCTGGCTATCTTTGGATTTTCTTTCGTTTTGCTCACTTTTTTGGGGGTTAACCTTTTTCTTAAAGGGCATCACACCCTTTTTTCCTCACAATGAGGATGTGACCATGGATATCTATCTGGTCGGAATGAACCACAAGACAGCTCCTGTCGAAATCCGGGAACGCATCGCCCAGGTCTGTCGTCTGACCGCCAGCCCTTTGGAGCATCGCCCTCACTGCCGGGCTGTGGAGGAAATGTTCTTTTTGTCAACCTGTAACCGGGTGGAGTTCCTTTTTACGACGCGCAACGGCTCCGACGGAATAGAAGAAATCACGGACATCATGGTCCAGTTGGTGGGACTTCCCAAAGAGACGGTGCTCAAGCACCTTTACGTGCACAAGAACCTGGAGGCTGTGCGGCATCTTTTTCGAGTGGCTTCCAGCTTGGATTCCATGGTCGTGGGTGAACCACAGATTCTCGGCCAGATCAAGGAAGCCTATCGAGAAGCCACTCAGTACCGAACAGTGGGCGTGGTGTTGAACCGGCTGCTGCACAAGACCTTTTCCGTGGCCAAACGCGTGCGCACGGAAACCAACATCGGCTGTCATGCCGTGTCCGTGAGCTACGCTGCGGTGGAATTAGCCAAGAAAATCTTTGGAGAACTTCAGGGGAAACGGGTCATGCTGCTGGGGGCCGGGGAAATGGCGGAATTGGCCGCGGCACATTTTCGAGCGCACGGTGTTCGGGACATGGTGGTGGTCAATCGCACTCTGGAACGTGCTGTGGAGCTGGCTCGACGTTTCCAGGCCCAAACGATTCCGTTCACTCATTTCTTGGACGCGCTGCTGGACGTGGACATCGTTCTGTGCTCCACAGCCGCCGCCCAACCTATTCTCTATGCCGATGACCTGAAACCTCGCATGCGTAAGCGCAAAAACCGCCCCTTGTTTTTCATTGATATCGCCATGCCGCGTAATGTGGATCCCAAGGTGAACGATCTGGACAATGTCTATCTCTACGACATTGACGATTTAAAGGGCATCGTGGACCTCAATCTTTCCGAAAGGCGCCACGAAGCGGAAAAAGCCCAGCACATCATCGACATGGAAACCCTGCAGTTTCACCAATGGCTGCAAACCCTCGATGTGGTGCCGACTATCATCGCCCTGCGTCGCAAGGCGGAAGAAATCCGACAGACGGAACTGCGCAAAACCCTTTCCCAACTGCCAGGATTGGGCGATAAGGAAAAGGAAGCCATCGGAGTGCTGACGGAGTCGATCATCAAAAAACTTCTGCACGACCCGATTATTTTCTTGAAGAAAAAATCGGTGAGGGATTCCAAGAACATGTACGTCAATTTTACGCAGCAACTCTTTAACCTTGACCGGGAAGAAACACCCGTAAGCTCGCTTGACTGCACCGACGGGTAATGTTAACGATTCCAGCCGTCATCCAGCTAGCAGATTCCATGGGGCGGGATGACAGTCAGAAAGACGAGGGGGGCTATGGCGGAAATCATTGATTTCGGCAAGCGATGCGAAGGCTCCAGGGCCGAAAAGGATGCCGAAACCCGCCGTCGCAAGGTGGAGGCCCTGCGCAGTCTTTTTCAATGCAGTCGATGCGCTTTCAAGTGCGCGAAGTGCGGTACCCAACTGGACCCAGGTGAACGGTCGGGTGAAAGGTATGCCAGCCCTTATCCTTTCTGCAGGCATTGTTATGAGGAATATCAGGAATACCGCAAAAGAGTGGACCATCCGGAGAGCCCTCCCGCCCATTACTGGCATAACGCTCTGTGGATGAAAGTCTGGGAAAGTTGGCTGGAACATCAACGTCGTCTTGACGAGTATCGGCGGTCTAAAGAATTTCTTCAACTGGTCCAAGAGGTGGAGCAACTTTTGGGGACCTAACCTGGAGGAAGGAGCCTTTTCATGATTGGTGGCATCGGCATGCCCGAATTGTTGGTCATTTTGGTGATCGTGCTCATTATCTTTGGAGCCGGAAAGCTGCCTGAAATCGGAGCCGGCCTGGGCAAGGGGATACGAAACTTCAAGAAAGCGACTCAGGAAGAACCTGAAATTACGGAAAAGAAAACGGAAAAAATTGAAGCTTCCACCGGAGGATCTGAAAAGCCCAGCAGCTGATTTTCGGTCAAAAACTTCAAGGAACGGAAGAATTCTAAGCGGCGCTTGAAGAGCCCTTTCCCCGTCCTTTTTATTCGGTACCAACCCCGGGAATCCTGGGGAGGAAGTTGTTTCTTTGCAGGATCCTGAATCTCCCCGAAGAAGGTTTCCATCCCCGACAGGGGGCAATGCGTGCGAAAAGCGCAAAATCCTGTAGGGGCGCACCGGTGTGTGCGCCCAGAAAACGTGCCCCTATGGCGTATTTTGGGGCGGACACATGGGTCCGCCCCTACAGGGCCTCATGACGACCCATGACCTATGGGTTTCCCCCAAAGGTGTAGACTGGCCCAGCGGGACAATATTCTGTAGGGGCGCACCGGTGTGTGCGCCCAAAAAACGTGCCCCTATGGCGTATTTGGGGCGGACACATCGGTCCGCCCCTACATTTTTGGGCTCCAGGGCGGACACATGGGTCCGCCCCTAAGGGGTTTGTGACAAGGAAAGGGGGAAACGAGGCCGACCAATGGCAAAAAGGTTCTTTGGCGCGAGATCTCTCTTCGGCAGGAAGTTGAAACTCTTTCACGGAAGAGGTGAACCAACGCGCTCAAAGAAGGCTTAAAAAGGAATATTATCCCCCTTGTTGTCCGGTTCCGGCATTTCCGGGAGAGAATCCGGAAAAGTTTCTTCGGGCTTTGGAGCCGGAGCGGGACCTCGTCGAAAAACCTCTTGGCTGGCTTCAGCTTGAACCGAAGCCTCACGCCCACTGTCCAGAAATCCCACATCCGTCGCATGAATTTCCGTTATAGATCTTCGCGTACCCTGCGCATCTTCCCATTGATTGGTGCGAAGACGCCCCTCCACATAAACAAGTCGGCCCTTGGATAGATAATTGGAACAGTTTTCAGCCACTTTACCGAACACCACAATGCGATGCCACTCGGTGCGATCTTCCCAATTGCCTTCGCCTGCAGGGACCCTTTCATTGGTGGCCAGGTTAAAACGCACCACCGCCAAACCCGTTTGGCTGTAACGCACGTCCGGATCGCCGCCCAAGCGCCCGATCAGGATGACTTTGTTCAACGTCCGTGCCATGATTTCCCTCACTTTTCCAGGCCCTAGGGCCGTTGCCTCGTTGCCATGGTTCCTCGCTCAGTGAAACGCCCACGTTTTCTTGCTTATAGCACGGCGGCTTTTTCCACAACAAGTCCGGTCTCTGATCCTTTTGAAGGAAGTTGACTCTGCTGAGGAATACCTTTAGACTGCCGGGCACTTCAGGATTTTAATGCCTTTTTCCCTATAGTTAAATCGAGGTGTTCTTATGAGGTGGGTTAGAACCGCCACATTTTATGCCATGCTTCTGGTCTCGACGATCGTCTTGGGTCTTGCGGCCATTGCCATCGTGTTGCTGACCCGCCGCAGTGATTGGGCCCATCTGTGCGGCCGCCTTTGGGGCAATCTTAACTTATGGGCGGCGGGTGTGACCGTGGAGGTGCACGGCAACGAAAATCTGGATCCTCAAAAACCCGTGGTCTATGCCGCCAATCATCAGAGCTGGTTCGACATCTTTGCCATCCTCGGCAAATTGCCGGTTCAGTTTCGATGGCTGGCCAAGGAAGAACTGTTTCGTATCCCCATTTTCGGCCATGCCATGCGTCTCATCGGCTACGTGCCCATCGATCGATCCGACCGTAAAAAGGCATTTCAAAGCTTGGAAGAAGCATCCCGTCGAGTTCGTGAAGGAACATCCATCGTCATTTTTCCTGAAGGCACTCGAAGCCGCGACGGTGTTCTTCAACCTTTCAAGAAAGGGGGCATTGTTCTGGCCATTCAGTCCGGTCAACCCATTGTGCCCATTGCCTTGAGCGGGTCCTATAAGATTTTACCCAAAGGAGCCCGCCTGGTTCGACCCGGGCGTCTTCGCATGACCATTTGCGAGCCTATTGAGACGGCCAGCACGACCATGGAAGACCGGGATCGGGTCATTGAAAAGGTTCGCGAAGCCATTCGGCGCCACCTCACCGAAAGGGAAGGAGGGAACCTGAACGCTGAGGCACCCGCCGCGCAGGTTCGCTCTGCAGCTCTATGACCATGAATCATTCCGAAAAACCAGCTTTGCGCCTGATTCCTCTTGGAGGCTGTGGTGAAATCGGGCTTAATATGTTGGTGATCGAATACGGCGAAACCATTGTGGTGGTGGATGCCGGCTTGATGTTTCCCGAAGAGGAAATGTTTGGGATCGACATCGTTATTCCCGATTTCTCGTACCTTCGTCAAAACAAGGATAAGGTTCGCGCCTTGGTGGTCACTCATGGGCATGAGGATCATATCGGGGCTATTCCTTTCTTCATTCGTGAATTTCCTGTTCCCATTTACGGTACAGCCCTTACGCTCGCTTTGGTTGAAGAAAAACTTCGAGAACACCGATTACTGGACCGCACGGTGCTTCATCGCATTCAAGCGCGGGAAAAGATAGACCTGGGGCCTTTACGCATTGAGTTCATTCAGGTCTGTCACAGCATTCCAGACGGTGTGGGCTTGGCTGTGGAAAGCCCTGAAGGTATTATCGTCCATTCCGGGGATTTCAAAATCGACCATACGCCTCTGGACGGCAGAAGGTTTGATTCGGCCCGGTTTGCCGCCTATGGAGAACGAGGTGTTCTGGCCCTTCTTTCCGATTCCACCAACGTGGAAAAAGAAGGTTACACCCTGTCCGAAAGGGATATCGGGCACACTTTTCGAGAAATTTTCAGGGAATGTTCCGGCCGCATCATCGTGGCCGTTTTTGCCAGTAACATTCATCGCATTCAGCAGGTGCTGGATCTGGCGGCGGAATTCGGCCGAAAGGTTTTTTTCAGCGGCAAGTCCATGGTGTCCAATGTGCGTATCGCTTCCCAGTTGGGCTATCTCCATTTTGATCCGGACCTTGAAACCACTTTGGTGGAACTGCAACATCTGCCCGATGACAAGGTGCTCATGCTGACCACCGGCAGTCAGGGAGAACCCATGAGCGCCCTGACCCGCATGGCTTTCAACGTGCACAAGAAACTGTCCATCAAGGCGGGAGACACCGTCGTTTTTTCTTCCAAGTTCATTCCCGGAAACGAACGAGCCATTCACAACATCATCAATCATCTCTGCCGTCACGGGGCTCAGGTCATTCACGATCAGGTCAAGGAAATTCACGTCTCCGGACATGCCTACCGTGAAGAACTCAAGACCATGATCAATCTGGTAAGGCCCGACTATTTCATTCCGATTCACGGGGAATATCGCCACCTGGTGCAGCACAAACAACTGGCCCAAAGATTGGGTCTTTCGGAGGATCACTGCCTGGTGGTGGAAAACGGAGACGTTGTTTCCTTTAAAGAGGGTACCGCTTCAGTCCACAAGCGCATTGAAACGGGCAGGGTTTTTGTGGACGGTAAAGGCGTCGGCGATGTCTGCGATTTGGTGCTTCGAGACCGAAAGCACCTTTCGGAAGACGGCATGGTGCTGGTCTCTTTGGTGATCAGTAAAGAGACTCGTGAGATTCTCAGTGGTCCGGAAGTGGTCAGTCGTGGGTTTATTCTGGAAGAGACAAAACCAGAGATTCTCGACAGTGCGCGGTGCCTCATTTTGGACGTTCTCGAGCGGTTTCAGGCCGAGGGAGAAATGATGGACTGCGGAGATTTTCAATTGGAGATTCGGCGGGAGCTTAAAAAATTCTTTCAAAAGGTTCTGGAAAGGCGACCGTTTATCCATCCCATGGTGGTGGAGGTCTAAAGGGGGCGTTGCGTGGAACGCAAGAAACACGAAGCTTGGGCCCTGGCCGTGCTCACGGTCAGTATTCTCATAGCTGCAAGCCTTGTTTCTTATCAGAGCACCGATCCCACCTTTTTTGGGTCGTCGGCCACGGGACGCCCCACCATGAACCGTGTGGGTGTGCTGGGCGCTCATGTCTCCTGGTTTTTGTTCTTTCTGGTCGGCGTCGTGGCCTATGTGGTGCCTGTTCTAGGTGTGTGGTGGAGCTGGCGACTGCTTCGCGGACTTCCCGTCTTCGCCTACGGCCGGATGCAGATACCAGGCCTCTTTGTGATGCTGTGGGCTGCCATGAGTCTGGCGGCCTTTTGGGGCCCCATCGTTTCGATTTTCGGTCACGAAATTCCAGCCGGAGGAAAACTGGGGACTCTTTCGGCTTCCTTTTTGGCCGCTCGTTTAAACCGCCTGGGAGCCTACGTTCTTCTGGGAGGTGTTTTTCTCATGGGAGCGGTTCTGGCCACACCCTTCACTCTAAGATCTTTAGGCCGAATGCTGCTGACCGTTCCTCGCGCCCTTCTTTCACTGCTTAGCAAGGCGTTGACGTCTCGTCCCGCCACCCGTTCCAGGGAAAGGCTCGAAAAGCCCACGGTAGAGCCCAAGATGCAGCGCACGGTGCGTCGCCCTAAAACTTCGGCTGTTTCAGAGCGTAAAGTCAAAGATACGGCTGAAATTTCCAGCTCTCTTGCCATCGCCGACGAAGCGCCGAAGGTATCGGCTCAAGACAAGTCTTTGATCCCTTCGGCCCCAATCAGCCCAAATCTTCCTCTACCTCCTGTAGATCTCTTAGACTTTTACGCAGAGGAAGAAGCTTCCCCAGATCCCGAACTCTTGCAGCAAAAAGCGCGTACCCTGGAAGAAAAGCTGGCGGATTTCGGCGTTCAAGGCCAGGTGGTGGGAATCAATCCGGGACCGGTCATCACCATGTATGAATACAGCCCGGCACCTGGAATCAAGATCAGCCGCATTGTGGGACTGGCCGATGACCTGTCCATGGCTCTCAAGGCCGCCAGTGTTCGCGTGGTGGCGCCGATCCCAGGAAAAGCCGCCATCGGCATTGAAATTCCCAATGAAAAAAGAGCCATGGTGTCTTTGCGTTCCATCATCGAATCCAAGGCCTTCGCCGCCTCCACGTCCCCCTTAACCATCGCCTTGGGGAAGGACATTACCGGAAACCCCGTGATCACTCAATTGACCCGTATGCCTCACCTGCTCATTGCGGGAGCCACCGGCACAGGAAAGTCGGTCTGCATCAACGCGATTCTGCTGAGTCTGCTTTATCGCAACACACCGGAGACCTTGAGATTCCTCTTGATCGATCCTAAACGGATTGAACTGAGCACCTACGAAAGCATTCCACACCTGCTTCATCCTGTGGTCACGGAACCCAAAATGGCGACGCGAGCCCTGCGTTGGGCCGTTCAAGAAATGGAACTGCGCTATAAACTTTTGGCCGACAAGAATGTGCGCAACATCGAATCCTATAACCGCGTTCTTGGTAAAGAAGATTCCCGAAAATCCCCGCAGACGCCTCCTCGAGAAACGGCCAACGGCACGGTTCTGGACCATCATACGTTGCCTTACATCGTGCTCATTATCGACGAGCTGGCGGACCTTATGATGGTTGCTTCCCGCGAAGTGGAAGAATCTATCACGAGATTGGCCCAGATGGCTCGAGCCGCAGGGATTCACCTGATTTTGGCCACTCAGAGGCCATCGGTGGATGTTCTGACCGGGATCATTAAAGCCAATATTCCCACGCGCATCTCCTTTCAGGTGTCATCCAAAGTGGATTCCCGGACCGTCTTGGACACCAACGGCGCCGAAACTCTGCTAGGAGCCGGCGACATGCTGTTTCTGCCTCCGGGCACAGGAAAACTACAGCGTATTCAAGGGGCTTTTGTTTCGGATGCGGAAGTGCAACGTGTCACCGATTTCTGGCGGGAGCGTCAACCCGAGACGGATCCCATCGCGGGAAGAGTGTCTTTTGCGGAAAAGGAAAATGTTTCCGAAACGGCCGATGAGGAACTGGATGAAAAATATGAAGAAGCCGTCCGCCTTGTGGTGGAAACCCGTCAAGCTTCCATTTCCATGATTCAAAGGCGGCTGCGCATCGGGTACAACAGAGCTGCGCGTATGATTGAACTCATGGAACAACAGGGCATCGTGAGCCCTTCCGACGGTAGCAAACCTCGAGAGGTTCTGGTTTCCAAGGACTCTTTGAACTCGTAGAAGAAGAAAAGGATGCGCCGTGAAGGTGACAACTTTTGGCAAGGCTCTGGCATTTTTCCTGCTCGGAATATGGGTCGCGGCTCAAGGTTTTTCCCCTGAATGTGTGAAAGCCGGGCAGGCCGCGGACATCAGTGCCCCTGAAATTCTTTCCAGGATGGAAAACACGTACAGGACCCTCTCGGCCTATACAGCCGATTTTACGCAATGGACCACATCGGTGGCCACCTCAGGGGCCACCACGGAAGCTCGAGGGGTTTTTTATTATCAGAAACCTTACCGCACTCGCTGGGAATACGAAGCGCCGGATCGTCAGGTCTTTGTCGCGTTCAAAGACACAGCGTGGCTGTATGTTCCCGAAGACCGCCAAATATCCCTGTTGGAAATGAAAGAGCTGCTGCAATCCCCTGTGATGCGCACTTTCTTTGAGGGCGTGGTGCAACTGAAAGAAAATTTTCAAGCAACCCTGGATGCCGCCGCCGGTTCGGAAGAAACCGCCGTGTTACGCCTGACCCCCAAACAGGAAGATCCCAATGTCAGGGATCTGCGTGTCTGGGTGGACACCACCGAATACACCATCACTGAAATCGAAGCCCATGATGCCTTGGGCAACATCAATCGCATTCAATTCCACAATCAAAAGCACGTTGCCAACCTGCCCAAGGAACTTTTTGCTTTTAATCCGGATGAGACCATCGTTGTCCTGGATCCGTCCGGACGGAAACTGAATCCCGAAGAGATCGGTGCCCTCAAGCGCCGACTTCGAGACTAAAAGCGGAGAAACCCATGCCCTTGAACAATCCTGTGGTCCAAGAAATTCTGGCCTTGAAAAAGGAAAGAAACGCCATCCTTTTGGCGCACAATTATCAGCCCGGCATTATTCAGGATATTGCCGACCTTACCGGCGATTCATTGGAACTGAGTCGCAAGGCTCAAGAAACGGATGCCGACGTCATCGTGTTTTGCGGAGTGCATTTCATGGCGGAAACAGCCGCCGTTCTCAACCCCGAAAAAACTGTTTTACTGCCTAATCCGGCGGCTGGCTGTGCCATGGCGGACATGATTACAGCGCAGGATGTCCGCCGAATTCGCCAAGAGTTTCCCGGAGTCCCCATCGTGACCTATGTCAATTCCACGGCGGAAGTGAAGGCAGAAAGCACGATCTGCTGCACATCGGCCAATGTCACGCGCGTGGTGGCCTCCTTTACCCATGAAAAAGCCTTGTATTTAATTCCGGACCAGAATTTGGCTCTTTATGCCGCCCGGCATACAGACAAGACGATCCATTTCTGGAAAGGTTACTGCCCTGTGCATCATCGGTTGACGGCGTCCATGGTTCAAGAAGCTAAAGCCGCCCACCCTGAGGCGCTCTTTCTCGCGCATCCGGAATGCCGGCCGGAAGTGCTGGATCTGGCCGATGAAATCACAAGCACATCAGGCATGTTACGGTATGTTCGCCAAAGTTCTCATGATTCCTTTCTCATCGGCACAGAGACAGGTATTTTGCACCCGTTGCGCCGGGATAACCCGACCAAAACCTTTTATCCCGTCTCAACCCACATGGTCTGTCCGGATATGAAAAGAACGTCCCTTGATGACATTCTTCGTAGCCTGAAAACTCTAACCCCTCAGGTGCGTGTTCCGGAAGATATTCGCGTGAAAGCCCTTCAGGCTGTCGAACGCATGCTGCAGATCTGAGGTCCGTTCATGGATGAAAAAAGCACGTCCTATCGGCCCATTGTGGCCATCACCATGGGAGATCCTTCCGGGGTGGGGCCGGAAGTGATCGTCAAGGCTCTGCAACACTCGTGGGTCAAGGAAGCATGTCTGCCTGTGATTATCGGGGATGTGACGGCACTTCAAAGAGCCATGGATCTTGTGAGAATCCAGCTTCCTTTGAAGGTGATTCACGAAGTTGATCCCATCACCGCAACCAAGAAGCCGCAACAGGTTTACATCCTGTGCCGAACGCCTCTTTCCATCGATGACATCCCTTACGGAAACCCCTCAGCGGCGGCTTGCCGCGAAACCATCGGCTACATTCGCACCGCCGTACATCTGGCCTTGAACGGCGTCGTGGATGCCGTGGTCACAGGTCCGATTCACAAGGATGTGCTGCAGCACCACGGATTTTCCTTTCCCGGGCACACGGAATTTCTTCAGCATCTTACGGGGGCTTCGCATGTGGTCATGATGCTTGCAGGCCCGAAACTG
>FWPU01000860.1_pt1 | contig 95897 bp, 92 predicted proteins | sample 2228361 | NCBI WGS metagenome assembly FWPU01 (sample SAMEA103939777, study PRJEB20133) | metagenome | reverse complement strand
GGCAAACATTTTTGCTCTGGCAAGTCATTCGATTGTTAAAGAACCATGGATATTTCTGACAACAAATTTACAGAAAATACCTTGCGTAATCCACTATTTTTGCTCTGGTCTCTGGGTTGGAGTCCGCTATGATCTATCTCTTTTATAGATTGTTCTTATCAAACTAACCTTATAAAAAGTGTTTCTAGTCTCACCAACCATTACCATCTTGAAATTTTTTGAACGGCTGTTTCTTTTGACTCGTTACCTGTTTGCTAGCTTATGGCTTGTTGTTCAATTGGAAATTGACCTGTTTAATTGTATGATTAACCAATAAGTTCCACAAATTACATGCACACTAAACAAATGTTGAAATCTTTCCAAAAAAACCTCCTTTTTTGGATCCCGTTCTTTTTTGCTGTTTTTTTGCGGGTAAGGGGTCTTTCAACCAATTCGATTTGGTATGACGAGGCGCTCACTGTGTTCTTGACGCGCAAGCCGCTTTTTGAGATGGTTTCTTTGATTACAAACGAACTTAATCCTCCTCTTTGGGAAATTTTAGAATGGTTTGTCATCTGCCTTCTTCCCGCTTCGGAGGCAAGCTACCGTTTATTGTCTATTGTCCCCTCTCTGGGGCTGCTTGTTATCGCAGATAGACTGCTTTGGCATTTCAAGGTGAACTCAGCGAGACGATTTTTGACGCTGAGTATTCTGGCTATATCACCATATCAGATATGGATGGCCCAAGATGGAAGAGTGTACGCTTTGATGAGTTTCCTATACTTGATTGGCTTTTGGTTCATCATTAAGAGAAAGTGGCTGGGTGCTTTCGTCTGTTGCGGTTTGCTCTTATACTCGAATAGTGTTGCGCCTTTCTATGTAATTACGCTAATGCTCATCGGTTTTGTTCTTCATTCTCAAGATAGACGAAATTTAATTCTCACTGCAACTGCAACGGGGCTTGTTTATGTCCCATGGTTCCTTGCCTCATTTGCCACCAAGCTATCAGGGGAGTACTTTTCTGGGTATAACATCCCGACACCTACCTTTACACGATTGCTTGATCAGTTTGTACAGATATTTCTAATTCGTTCAGTTAGCAACCAACTGTTAGCGGCGTATCTTACTGGCGTTACTATTCTTTCCTTTTATGCACTACTTTGCGGATCTGTACTATCCTTTGGTATTGATTTGATCAGAAAAAAAACCGATTTGAGATCTCTCAACAATTCCATTGCGATCTCACTGGCACTTTTGAGCGGATTACCCATCCTGCTGATTACATTTATAGCATTGATTTATGGTAATGGACATCCAATACAGTATCGTTCTTTCAGTCCGCTTGCAATACCAATTCTTTTGATGATTTCAACAACTTTCAGACCCAATCAACGAGTCTTTACTGGATTTCTTTTATTCTTCCTCGCCATTAATGTATCCTATCACACAGCATGGTCAGCGCAGCAAAAGGGGGGTTATCTCAAAGAAACCATTGAATCATTATCTATTTCCAATCATCCAAACACCGTAATCTTTCACGCTACTGCCACATCTCTGTTACCCTTCAAATATTATCTCAACGACGCTGACCATTATCTGCTGAACGCTGATTTACCCGCCGGTTTCTTAACCGACCCTCTTCAACGAGCCTTCGGATTAAGAAAAATCTCCCCCTCGCAAATTCCATCAAACGCTTTTTGGATTGTCTGGGCGGACGACGCTCACCTACCGCCGTATGTTGTGGAAGAGATGAAGATTCTGGTTGGAAATGATTCACCAGTTGCCAAAATTGTATATCCTCAAGCCGCTGTTATTTACGTTTTTTACCGATCCAAATGAAAGGCGCTTATGGCTAGAAGACTCAACATCGTTTATATTATCTTCTTGATCCTCGTTGCAGTTTACTTGCGATTTCACAATCTAGCTTTTAACTATCCTACACACCATTTCTTACAATTGGCATTTCCAGCTTCGTTGGCAGACTCATCGAATGGAGTATTGAATTTTCAAACGACTTAAGTTCCTACCATTTCTTTCAAAAGGTGCCCGCAATCATTCAACCGAGAATCAAGGCTCTCACTTTCTCGCTGCTCGTTTTCACGCTCCTGATTTCTCCATCGTTCTTCAGCCTTTATGCTCTAAACTACCAAATTCAAACTCAATTTATAACATCTTTTGGCGAATTGTTCATTGATGTGAATGAACTCTCGAAGGTAACCAATTACGCAAACCAAATAGCCAGTCCAACAGACTTGGTCATCGCTTCCCCAGCGGTGGCGTGGGCGATTCAGGCGACCGCAACCGACTATCAAATCTCAATTGCAGTCAATGAACAGCCGACCATCCATTTCCCGAACGGAATACCAATAGAAAGAATGCGCTTCAACAGTAAAATGGATGATGCGAAGTATGTCATCATTGATTCGATTATGCGCAGTTGGAAGGAGAATGAGATTCCCGGTATCCAAAAGTGGATTACGACAATTGAGACAGAATGGATGCCTGTCATGAAGACCAACTCGCTAATTGTATATCGTAATCCTTGACTATTGGAAAAATAACAAAAAAATCACAAAATTTGATATTTTGTGATTCGACACTCGCTTTATTTCTGGTAAGATTATAAAACCATTCAAAAACCCTCAGGTAGCTTTATCTCATGAACTCCTCTTCACGTACCCTCCTTATCCTCCTAATCGTTTTCGTTGTCCTTTGCCTGTGCCTTTGCGCTGCGGCTGTTTTTACCGGTGCCTTGGGCGTATTGATCTTCCGCTCCGAATCTAACAACCCCGGCAATTCCCCTGTTTTTGAATTCACGCCTCCCTTTAGAGACTGGGGTCAGATCATCCCCACCCTTCCTAACATTGACCCTTCTCTTCCGCTCATCACCCCATCGGGAGAGCGCCCTGCTGAAGGCGCCTACGAAACCCTGCAAAGTTTGCAGCAAGTCCTTGTTCCGGTCAATGACCCGCGCGAACTGGCCCAACGGTTAGCAGGTAAAGGAGAAATTCCAGAAACGGTGTCCTATAGCGGCCCTTATCAGGTCGGCGACCGTAAGAAATTTTGGGTTACCAACGTAGATACCACCGAGAACTTTCAAGTCGAAGCCGTCCTGCGGTATGTGACGGACAGCGCCTATTTTTGGATTGAAGACGGCGTTTCTTTCAATACCTCCGCTCTGCAGCGTTTGGCTGAAGCTTTCAACAACAGAATTGTGCCCACCAACCGCGAATTTTTTGGAATGGAGTGGAACCCCGGCATAGACAATGATCCGCGTATGTTCATCCTATACACACGGGGTGTTGGCCGGAACATTGCCGGTTACTTTTCATCCGCCGATTCGGTCCACCCGCTGGCGCATCAGTATTCCAACGCCCATGAAATGTTTATTCTCAGCGCCGATAACGCCCGACTGGAAGAAGAATTCACCTATGGCGTCCTCGCTCACGAATTCCAGCACATGATTCACTGGTATCGCGATCGCAACGAAGAAACCTGGATGAACGAGGGATTCTCTGAATTGGCTGCCTTTCTCAACGGATACGATCCGGGCGGTTTTGACTACATTTTTTCACTCAACCCGGATCATCAACTCAATGACTGGCCGACCGACTCCAGCGCCACCACGCCGTATTATGGCGCATCTTTTCTCTTTGTAACCTACTTCTTAGAACGATTTGGCGAAGAGTCAACCAAAGCTCTGGTGGCCCACCCCGACAATGGATTGGACAGTATAGACACAGTTCTCGCCAGCCAGAATGCAAAAGACCCGCTGACCGGTCAACTCATTCAAGCCGATGATGTGTTTGTGGATTGGACCGTCACCAACTACCTCAATGACCCGCGCATCGGCGATGGACGCTTTGCTTACACCCTCTACCGCAATGCTCCAACCGTCAAGGACACCGAAGTATTTAGCAACTGCGATGGCAGAAGCCAGACCCGAACCGTTCACCAATACGGCGCGGATTACATTCGCTTCAACTGCCAGAGCAGTTTCACTCTCCATTTTCAGGGCAACAGCGAAGTTGGTGTGCTGCCAACGAACGCTTACTCCGGCGAGTATGCTTTTTGGTCCAACAAGGGCGATGAATCCAATATGACCCTGACCCGTGAGTTTGACTTCTCCAATGTCAGTGCGCCCATTCAACTCTCTTATCGAACCTGGTATGACCTCGAAGAAGACTATGACTATCTGTATCTGGTTGCCTCTGAGGACGCTGGCAAGACCTGGCAAGTCCTGACTACCCCCTCCTGCACGACCGAAAATCCATCCGGCAATAGTTACGGCTGTGGATACAACGGCAAAACCAATGGCTATATCGAAGAAGTGGTTGATCTCTCTCGCTTTGCTGGCAAAAAGGTTTTGTTGCGCTTCGAATATGTAACCGATGCGGCAGTCAATGGGGAGGGATTGCTGCTGGACGATGTTTCCATCCCTGCCATCAACTATTTTACGGATTTTGAAACGGACGAGGGCGGCTGGCAAGCCAATGGCTTTGTCCGCATCCAAAACCGCCTGCCGCAAACTTTCCGCCTCACCTTGATCTACCTGGGCTCCAATCCACGGGTAGAGTACCTGAGCGTTGATCCCAGCCAATCGCTGCGCTATTCCGTTGAACTGGCAGAGCCAACCGAACCGGTTGTGTTGGTTGTCAGCGGTACTACCCGATTCACCAGGCAACCAGCCTCATACAGCTTCAGCGCTCAGCGTTAAGACCCAAAAGAGGCTGCAGGAATGCCCAGCAGCCCCTTTTGGGGTGAGTTTTTATGGACAACCTATTCCAGTTGAATTCGTCCCTGACGCAGGCGGTTCAACTCTTCTTCCAGTTCCTTACGCCGCTGTTCAGCAGCCAGACGAACCTCGCCAGTCAATCGGTCAATCGTTTCGCCAACTTGCTGCTGAAATTGTTTCCCTGATGCTGGCGCAAAGAGCAGGGCCAGGATAGCCCCGACTAACCCGCCAATCAGCAGACCAACCAAAAAACTTGCCAGACGACGCATCGTTTCCTCCTTATTTTCAGCCGAATGCTCAAACCATTTTGATTATAACTGGACTTTTGCCTACTTATGTCCGTTGGGCTAGATTCAATCGTAAAAACAACAACGGTGCAGCTGCTGAAACCCAAAACCCAATCAGCGCATATCTCAAAAAGCGAAAACCATACCCAATCATCTCCGGCTCGCGCGGGAAAAGTGCGCCTAAACCAGCGTACAAAATCAACACGCCGGCAATACCCAGCAGAAAACGTCCCGCCAATTGGAGTGGCGCGCCCTTGACATTCATCAACCCGCCGCTCCGCAGCATCCATATCACACCGGTAAGCAGTCCCAACCAGGTACCGCCCACGGTAAAGAACGGCGCCAGCGTCAGAGGGTTGATCGGTTCGTTCGGCGCAGCCAGCAAAGCGGCTTCTGCCCATTCTGCTGGAAGAGGCCAACGACTGATCGCAAACAGAATCGAAAATCCGCTCAACAGGATCACCATCGAACTGGCCAAAGCTACGGTCAATTGCCGGCTGGGATTGAGGTTGTTGAACCAACGAATAACCGGTTTTTCCAATTGAAGATATGCCACCAACAAAAGCCCCCCCACTCCCCAACCGACCAGAACGTCGCTTGGAAAATGCACTCCCAACAACAGGCGCGAGAAACCAATCAACAGAATCACAACAACCGCTAACCAGCGAAACCAGGCATTGCCAATTTTTACGGCTGCCAATCCCCACAGACTGGCGGCATTTTGGGCATGCCCGGAAGGCATTCCAAAAGAGGTTTCACTGCTGAAAGCGCGTACACTTGCATCTACCCAGTAAGGGCGGGGAGAATGAAATGCCAGTTTTAATGCGGAATTGAAAACATTACTAAAAATCAACATGCTGCCAATCCGCAACCCTAAACCGGCATCCACACACCAGTACAGAAGCGGAATAATCAAGAGGTAAAATTCTTCATTTCCTAAAAAAGTGATCCCCTTGAAAATCGAGGCTAGTCCACCCAGTCCGCTTTGCAGGTTTTGGATAAAATCAAGTTCACCGAACAGAAATGGATCCATGTGGTTCACCCTGAAATCATTGATGGGGTTGGCTACTCCAAATGCTCAACCATGAACCCACCATTGACGATAACAGCTAAAGTATTGTACACTAATTTTATGCTCAACAATTCAAAACGCTGGTGGGATCTTTTATCGGTATCCCTTTTCCTGACCGCGTTGATTACCGTTACATACCGATTAGCGGATACCCGCTGGACTGATGATCTGGAAATCGTAATCGGACTGGCCTTCATCGGCGGTGTACTGGGCTTGGCGCTGGGTTACAGTCGGTTCAGCCCACAGACGGTAGGTTTTTTTGGATTAATTTTCACCCTCTTTTTCGTCACATGGCAATTGGGGGAACTGACTCCCAGCAATTACATCTGGCTGGAGCGATTGTGGTTGCTGGGTGACCGCATGTGGCAGAATCTGGTTCTGTTCCTGCGCAACCAGCCCCTCAATGATTCGATTTTGTTCCTTGCCAACATGGCTCTTCTTTTCTGGCTGGTGGCCATTTCCACCGGCTACCAATTGACTCGTTATGGCAAACCCTGGCAGGGCTTGATTGTTTTAGGGATTGCGCTGGTGGTGATTGACCTGTATCATCCGCCGCTCGCCCAAAGCGGTGTGGCAACCGCATTCTTCGCATTTCTGGCGCTGCTACTGTTCAGTCGCATGAACTACCTCAAAAATGCCCGGCAATGGGAAGAAGAGCAGGTTGGTGTGGACACCGACACCGGTTTTAATTTGATACGCAGCAGCCTGGTTATCCTTGTCCTGTTGGTGTTTTTCGCTTGGAACGCCCCGCGCATCGTTCGAGCAGTCGTACCCAACTCACCGGAACGGCAGCGAATGATCCAATCCTTGCAATCTCTGCGGGAACGCTTTCAAAATGTGACCAACCCGTTGAGAGGTTCCATAGCCGTTCCGGATGAATATTATGCGGATGAATACGCGCTCGGCACCGGCAGTCAGTTGACAGATGCTACCGTCTTCACTGTTCAAGCCAGCGTCACTCAAAGGATCGGTGTGCCCTATTACTGGCGCATCCGCAGTTATGATACCTACGAAAACGGGAGATGGGAAAGCACGGTATCGAATCGGCTGCCTTTGCGGGTTGGTTCGCCCCCGCTGGATTATCCGCAATACAGCCGGCGGTTCAACGTGCGTTTCGACTTCCGGCCAGTCCGCAATTTGAGCATGGTCTATGTGCCGGGTTTGCCGGTGGGTCTCAACCGCAACGTCGAGTTGATTTATGACGGCTCAGAGCCCGGCAAGATCGAAGATGTCGTGACCGTGCTGGCCAATCCCGATATTCCACCCGGCAGCACTTATCAGGTCACCTCCTCGATCGCTTCCCCAACCATTGCTGCCATGCGGGAAGCCGGTGAAGAGTATCCTCAATGGGTTACGGATCGCTACCTGCAATTACCGGCTGACCTTCCCCAAAGCATCCGCGACCTTGCAGCAGAGATTACCACTGGTCTGGAAACACCCTACGACAAAGCTGCCGCCATCACCCTTTGGCTGAGAGAAAACATCGCCTATTCTGCAACCATCCCCAACCCACCACCCGGTAGAGACCCAGTGGAATGGGTATTGTTCGAGCATAAACAGGCGTTCTGCAATTATTACGCATCGGCACAGGTATTGATGCTTCGTTCGCTTGGAATTCCAGCACGCTGGGTAATCGGCTATGCGCAAGGATTTTTAGATGAGGAGGAAGATTTTTACTGGGTGCGCGACTTAGACCGTCATGCTTGGCCGGAGGTGTTCTTTCCCGGAATTGGTTGGGTTGAGTTTGAACCGACTGCACTGCAGGCTGCCATTGAACGGCCCAGCGGTATAACCCCTGAAGACCGCACACCACTACCCCAACCCAACCCGAATCAGCCTCAATTACTGGATGATTTCGAGGAAGCGACCCGTTTTGACGAAAGTTCATCTTCTGAACCAGTCAATCTACAAACCACCCCGCTGGTCAGCGCCACATTGATCATCATGGGGATTCTCATCGCAGGGATTATCGTTTTTCTGGTTGCGGCCAACGGACGGCGGCGCCGCTGGTTTCCTCAGCAAAGTTTTCCGGTGTTTTTAGAAACAAACCTGCGAAAACGCGGTTGGCGCATTCCGCGCTGGCTTCAACAATGGTCGTATTTTGCCCAGTTGAGTCTCATCAAGCGCTCTTTTTACAGTGTCCATTGGTTATGCCGTTTGTTCAAAATTCCCATCAGCCCCACCCAAACCCCCGCAGAGCAAATCCAAACCCTGATTGCCAGCCTGCCAGAAAGTGAAGCAGCCGCTCTCCGGCTTTTACAGGAATACCAGAAAGAAGCATACAGCCCTTACCCGGCCGACGCCGGCGCTGCTCAGCAATCTGCCCGCCTGATTTGGAAAATGGCATTTCGAAATCGCGGTAAAATGGTTCTGGCAAAACTGCTAGGAAAACCACTCGAAAACACGACTTAAGTTCCCGTTCAGGAAGTAGAAATTGAGCGAAATCAAATCTGCGCTACGGGGTGATCCGCTGACAGCGAATTTAGAAAAGCTGCGATCAGCCTGCTACTCCATTCACAATTACCTGCAAACCCACCGTCCTGCTGCCCTTCCGCCTTCATTTTTTGAAACTGTAATAGGCATCAATGCGCTGGTCAAAAAAATTACTGCCCAGTTCGAAGAACTGGAAGAGGAACGGCGCAGCCTGACAGCTCTAGCCGGTATGGGACAGGTGATCAATACCTCGCTGGAATTGAATACCGTCCTCCAGATTGTAATGGACACCATCATTCGGCTCACCGGCGCGGAACGTGGTTTCTTAATGTTGAAAGATGAAACCGGCAACCTGATCACCCGAATTGCCCGTAACTGGGTGCAGGAATCCCTGAACACAACCGAACTTCATATCAGTTTTACGGTGGTTGATCGGGTTGCCAACGAAGGCCAGCCCGTCCTGACCACCAACGCCCAGGAAGACCCCCGTTTTGGCCAACAGGACTCAGTGATTTCCCACAATCTGCGTTCGATCATGTGTGTGCCGTTGAGGGTCAAAAGCGAGGTAACCGGTGTAATCTATGTGGATAACCGCATCCGCAGCGGTTTATTCACCGCAAAACAACTGGATTTACTGGCAGCATTCGCCAATCAGGCGGGAGTGGCTATTGAAAACGCGCGCCTGTTCGCTTCTGTGCAACGCAGTCTTGCCGAAGTAACCGAACTAAAAAGTCTAATGGATAAGGTGTTTGCCTCCATCGCCAGCGGAGTCATAACAGCCGACATTGACGGAAATATCCTGCTGTGCAACCGGGCAAGTGAACAGATTCTAAACCAAAGCGCAAGCGAACTGAGCCGTCAAAAACTACCCAACATTCTTACTTCGCTATCTCCTGCGCTCATTCCTGAGCTGCAGCAAGTCCTTAGAACCGATCAGCCCGTCTTGGGTCTGGAAATATCGCCAGCCATAGTTGGACGCGGGCGGATTGATTTGCGAATCAGCATTACACCGGTAAAAGACGGCCAGCAAAAAACGCAGGGAGTCGCGCTGGTGCTGGATGACATGACCGAAAAGAAGTTGCTGGAGGCTCAACGGCGACTGTTCGAGAAGATGGTTTCCCCAGCCGTCATTCGCCAGCTGAATCCGGACAGCCTGATTTTGGGCGGCCAACGCAAAGAGATAACGGTTTTATTTGCCGACATTCGCGGATTTACCAGCATCAGCGAAAAATTGTCTCCCGAAGAATTGGTGTCCATTCTCAATCGTCATCTGGCGGCCGCAGCCGAAGCCATCCTGCAAGAAGAGGGCACCATAGATAAATTCCTCGGCGATGCGATCATGGCCTGGTTCAATGCCCCGGTGCGTCAGCCTGACCATGCCCTGCGGGCTGTGCGGGCAGCTCTGTACATACGTGACTCGCTCAAGTCTCTTCACCAACAGTTATCGCCGGATCAGCGGCTTTCCTTTGGAATTGGTGTTCACACTGGCGAAGCGGTGTTGGGATTAATCGGCAGTGAAAAACGCCTCGAATACACCGCCATCGGAGATTGCATCAATACCGCCAAACGAATTCAGGAAAATGCGCGTGCCAACCAAATTTTGGTTACTCAGCAAGTAGTTGACCATCTGGGGGGTTTTGTAGTAGTTCAGCCGGTGGAAGCCATTCAGGCAAAAGGCAAACGCAACCCCATCCCGGTTTATGAGGTGAATTTTCTCCTCTAGCCCCGTCCAATGCCGTTCTTCTGCCAGACCCGTTCAATGACCATCAACACTTGTTGAAGTCCCAGGTTGATCGGTGGAATTTCAAGGTATTCTTGGGGGGTATGCGGAGCGCCTCCACGCGTCAATCCCAAACACACGGCCGGAATGCCCTGACTGAGGGGTATGTTAGCATCCGTGGATCCAATCTCCAATACAGCCGGCACATGCAATTCCGCCAGACACTCCAGCGCCAGTTTGACCAGCGGATGAGAGGGACGGATGCTTCCTGCGGGGCGGGTACCAATTAACTCCATCTCGAAATGTACCCCCTTACGCTCCCTGCCGGTAACGATCCCCTTGACCCGTTGAATCAGCCGATTTAACCCGTTTTGATCTTCCGAACGCAGGTCCACTTCACAAAAAGCGCTGGACGCGATGGTGTTGATAGATGTGCCTCCCTGAACAATCCCCACATTCAGGCTGGAGCGCGGTTTGTGTGGCAATACAATTTCCGCCATCGTATGAATGACTGCCGCAAGTTCGTGAATAGCCGAAGGCTGTCCTTGATTGACCCAGGCATGACCACCCGGACATTCAACTGTAATCCGATAACGCGCCACACCCAATCCGCGATGACAAACCTGCCCCAAACCCAGACCTTCCAACACCACATATCCCTGAACCGCCTCACCAAAGCGATCCACGACCTTTCTCATGCCGGCCAGGTTGCCGAGCCCCTCTTCGCAAACATCGGCTACCAGCCAGATATCCCCTTCAAAACGCTGACCGTGTTGAACCAGGCACCTCCCAATCGTCAATAAGGCCGCCAGACCCAAGGCATTATCAGCTACGCCCGGTCCGGTAATTTTTCCCGTCGTTACCTCCAACGGTAAAGGCACATCGGCAGGGTGAACCGAATCAAGATGAGCCGAGAGTATCAAGGGAGGCGCATCGCCGCCTTTCCAGCAGGCGAATACATTGTTCTGCTCGTCCATAAAGACCTCGTCCACCCCAATGCGTAAAAACTCATCGCACATGTACACAGAACGACGGTCTTCGTGAAAAGTCGGCGCAGGAATCTGTTGAATTCGAGCGGTTTGCTCCACAATATAATCCAGCAGTTCGGCCGGTAAAGCAATCATCAGATTTTACTCACCATTTCGCGCAGTTTTTCCAATCGCATTTTGGGCAAACCGGGCAACACATCCAGAGCATAGAAGGGGCCGCTCCCTTCCACCACAATGGAGGCCGATATGTTGCCCCATAGAGCAGCCTCCAGCGGATCATAGGTCTGGCGCAAACCGGCCAGAAAACCTCCACTAAAGGCATCTCCTGCACCAGTTGGATCAACGACGCGGGCAGGATAAGCAGGGATCAACCAACGTTGATAATTGGGCCGCGAATAAACCCACTGTCCCTTACTTCCTCGCTTAATCACCACAATTTCACAATCAAAAGCGCTGAGTCGTTCTGCCATTTCCCACAGGTCGTCGGTCAATCCTTCATATAAACGCCGTAACTTTTTCTCTGAACAGACGATTGCGCTGACTCCCCTTAACAATGCCGGTAAGTCATCCCGAAAGGTTGGGTTCATGCTTCCTTCGGACGGATCTAAAGTCAGCGTAGTGATTTGCCCGCGGCGGAAAAGGGATGGCAGTAAAGCCTGACTCAGGTAATCAATCGGCGCAATATGCGCTGCCGTGGCATCCAAATAATCGGGGGGAAAATCGCCAGCGCGGATTGTCCATTCGGTTGGCTGTACCCGGCTGTCAATTTGCAAAGTTGGGATGGAATAGCCCAAAAGGGCTTTTGGAAAGGGCAAACCCAATCGGGAAAAGTGCGCCAACGGCGCATCCGATACTTCCTCATCGCCATTCGGATAGGCTGCAAAATAACGCGTTTCCAGCGCTGTTGGCAGAACTTTGATACCCCGACAGTCAAACCCGCATGCGGCAAATTGGTCAAGCCATTCATGCGGGTAATCCTCGCCAACCCGCCCAATTAGGCCAATTCCCTGATCCCACAATCGGATGCCAACTGCCGTGTAAATCAGACTGCCGCCGGGAATATCCAGCGCCGGTTTATTGTTCAAAGGCAGGATAAAATCTCGCCTTAACTTGCCGGCAATCAAATAACGAATAAATGGAGCGCTTTCCAAAAGACCCCCGCCCGGCGCAAGGTTATTCGGTTATTTTTTCGAACCGGCAATGTCGGAAATCAGCCGCAGCAGTCCTATCACACCCACACCCACTTTTACTCCATCACCAGCAGTTAGGCGCGGTACTTGCTGGGTTTCTTCTGCCCGCTGAATGAGAAGCAAGGCCGCAATAATACCAGCTGCCGCCCCAATTAAGCCCCCAATGATGATTGTTTTCGTTTTCCAATTTTCCATTAGAAATCCTCGTGGAATGAAATGAGATCAAGGCTGACCATCAACGGCGAATGATTTTGGAACGCAGCGTGCGGAAACCCGCTGCCCATTCACCCCAACGAATGAAAGGTTGCGCAATCCGATCACAGAAGGCTCGCACCCGCAATACCATCACCTGCGAATATACCTGACCAATCCGCAAATAGGGCGGAAGCGTCCTTAGAATTTTATTCATCAGAACAATTAGGCCAATGTTCACAGCCAAAAATAGGAGAGCAAAGATAATCAGCGGGCTGATCAGCCAGATCAACGAAATCGCCGCCCAATGTCCGGTACGGGAGGCTCCCCATGAAGGCGTTAACACAATCAACACCCCCAAAGCAAGGAATATCACTCCCGCCACAACCACCGGCGCCAGAATCTGCCAGATCACCTGCTGACGATGTTTTTGAAACGATGGTGATGGAGGGGTTGAATTGTTCAAACTCATGCAATTATTGTAGCATGAAACACCTACTTAAAAAATATCAACCCCCTACAAATACCATAACGGACTGAAAATTATTGCATCCGCTCCACCCAAACCACCCGCGGCAAGCCCTGCAAATCATGGATAACTTCGATTCTTGCGGTCGGAAAACTCCGGGAAGCCAGTTGGATTACCTGTTCAGCCTGCCCCGCCTCAATTTCCAGCAGCAGCAGACCACCCGTATTCAGCCATCGCACCGCATCATGAATCAAGTCAGCGATCCACCTTAGTCCTTTTAGCCCGCCATCCAATGCCAGGCGCGGCTCAAACTGACTGACCGGCAATAGTTCCAGTTCGTCGGCAGGGATATAGGGCAAATTGGCACAAACCAGATCAAAGGATCCTCCTACGGCATCCAACAAATTCCCCCTCATCAGGAAAATTCGTTGTGAAACACCCAACCGCGCGAAATTGTGGCGAGCAATCTGAAGGGCTGGCCATGAACGATCCACAGCAACACATTTCAAATCTCGCACATGATAAGCCAGGGAAGCAGCAATACAGCCAGACCCGGTGCCAACATCCACTGCCAGACGGCAGCGCGGATGACTTTCCAGCCAATCAAGGGCTTTTTCAACCAGAATCTCGGTTTCAGGACGGGGAATTAAAACTGCCGGTGAAACGCTGAAACTCAGCCCAAAAAATTCCCGCTGACCGGTTAAGTAAGCCAGGGGTTCTCCCTGCTCCAGGCGGCTGAGCAGATAGTCTAATTGCCGGTACTGTTCTGGATTGAGCCGATACTCCGGATGTGCCAAAACAAATTCGCGGCTCTTTTCCAAAACATGTGCCAGCGTAACTTGAACAGCCAGGCTGCCATCTTCGATGTGTTTTAATCGTTGCCGCGCTGACTTCAGCCACTCTCCAATGTTAGGTCTCGGCTGTTTCATGGGCGGTCAAACGTTCCGTTTCATCCCGCAAAGCCAATTCTTCAATGAATTCATCCAATTCGCCATCCATCACGGCCGGCAGATTGAATGAAGAAAGGTTGATCCGATGATCCGTTACACGATTCTGCGGGTAATTATAAGTGCGGATTTTTTCCGAACGTTCACCCGTTCCAACCTGTGAGCGGCGGGTTTCATCCAATTCTTGTTGGCGGCGGTTTTCTTCAATTTCATACAGTTTGGCGCGCAAAATACTCATTGCCCGCAAGCGGTTTTGCAATTGGGAGCGTTCATCCTGACAGGCCACTACAATTCCCGTTGGGATGTGTGTGATCCGCACCGCCGTGGAGTTTTTCTGAACATTCTGTCCGCCAGCGCCAGCCGATCGGTAAATATCAATACGCAGATCCGATTCGGGAATATCAATATCTACTTCTTCGACTTCGGCCAACACAGCCACGGTAACCGTGGAAGTGTGAATTCGGCCGGAGGCTTCAGTGGCCGGCACCCGCTGCACCCGGTGAACGCCGGACTCGAATTTCAGGCGGGAGTAAGCTCCGCGTCCTTTGACCATAAAGATAATTTCTTTAAATCCGCCAATGCCGGTTTCGTTTTGCGAAAGAATTTCCACACTCCAGTTACGCCGCTCAGCGTAGCGGCTGTACATGCGGAAAAGGTCAGCCGCAAACAGGGCCGCTTCCTCACCGCCTGTTCCTGCCCGAATCTCCATAATCACGTTACGCTCATCTCGCTTATCTTTGGGAAGCAGAAGGGATTTGATTTCCCGTTCCAGCGATTCCTGACGCGGTTCCAGTTCATCCAAATCCTGCCGGGCAAGCAGACTCAGTTCTTCATCCTCGCCATCAATTAATTGGCGGGCTTCCTCGATGCGTTTGAGCACCTGACGATACTCGCGCCCTTTTTCGACAATTTCTTCCAAATCAGCGCGCTCTTTGGCAAGTTCAGCGGCCCGCTGATAATCCTCGCCGGCCTCTTCCAACAGACGATTGAGTTCTTCGTACCGTTCTTCGATTTTTGCAATTTTTTCCAACATACGATTGACATCCGCTCATTCAAATTGCAAGCATATAATTATACCAGCCAGTTACACCTGAACGGCTGGTCATTAACAAAAACCGCCAGATTAGATTTTGCTGATTAATTCAATATTGATCGCCTGGATTCCACCGCCACGCTCAGAGCGGGCCAGTTCCATTTCGAAAATGTAACCGCGGCTGGGCAGCACGGTCGGTCGAACCGATTCGGGTAAATTGGAGTCATGAAAGAAGGCGGTTGCGTAGGGCGAATCCGGGTGGCGTGTATCCGTAAGCCACAAACCGGGAGCAATTGCCTTGAGATAACGCATGAACCCATAGCCCTGTTCACTATGCCAATAACACCATCCCCGCACTCGCGAGCCGATCTCGCCCCATTCCGGTTGATCGGTCTTGTAATTATTGACCGGAATTAAGTTAGGAATCAGATAACCCGAAATAAAGAAATCAGCTTCGTGGCGTAATTTGCTGGATACATTATCCAACCCCATCACCTCAACCCGGCAGCCCTTATCCTGCAATGCGCGCACCACCTGAACAAAATCGCCGTCGCCGCTGGCGAGCAGCACCCGATCCAGTTTGGTGGATTGGAGCAAAGCATCCACAGCCAGATCGAGATCGGCATTCGCCTTGCCGTAGCGATTGCCGCTTTCGTCTTCGAACCATTGGATTTCCTTGACAATGACCTTATAGCCCATATCCCGCAAGGCAGAATGAAAATTTTGCGTGCCTTTGCGATAGACTTCGTCCCATTCTGCCCGCTCGCGGTCATAACTTACATACGCATTCATGCGCACCGGTTCGGCAAAATCACGGCAGGCAAATTCACGCAGTACATCGTACTGCATCTTGGATCCACCGTTGTTGTAAATATAGGCTACATCAACATAAATACCGACTTTACTGCCACCACCTGATATGGGCATATATTCTCCTGAACAGTGATTACCTGAAAGTTTCATCCCCGCCCAAGGGGATTATTCACGCCAATATTTTATGAAAAAAATTGCGTTTAATAATGATATTTTATGTTGAACAAATTCTATACCGCAATGCTAATTAAATCAATAGTGACAGATTTACTTTAGTGACCAATTTGTGGATAAAAAATTTCCCCCTGCCAATGGGCAGAGGGAGTAGAGAGCAACGCTTCCGCTTTGTTCTTAATTCTTGACATCCATGCGTTTGCGGCGTATCCATTTGAAGATTTCCACCGCAATAAACACGAGGGTGCTCAACCCCAGACTCGCCAGCAAATCTTCCAGAGGCAAGGCACGGGTGTCGAACACGTTTTGCAAAAATGGGATGTATACAACCGCCATCTGTAATGCAAAAGTCAGCAAAACGGCTCCCATAAGAGATTTATTGGATAGCAATCCGATTTGAAACAGGGAATCGTGATTCGACCGGATCGCCAGCACATTGCCCATCTGTGCCAGGGTGAGCGTGGTGAACACCATGGTCTGCCACGTATCCACTCTTCCGGTATGCAAAGCCCACAATCCCGCCGCCAGGGAAACCAAGCCCATCCATAAACCAATCCATAAAATATCGCGTGCCATCCCCCGCCCAAATACATTCTCCCTCGGCGGGATAGGTTTGCGCTTCATTGTATCTCGCTCAGCCGGTTCCACGGTCAGCGCCAGACCAGGCAACCCATCTGTCACCAGGTTGACCCATAAAATCTGAATGGGAGTCAACGGCAAAGGCATCCCCAAAAACGGGCCGGCCAGCATCACCCAGATTTCACCGGCATTCGAGGTCAATGTATATTTGATAAATTTGCGAATGTTGTCATAAATCCGCCGGCCTTCCTCGATGGCAGCCACAATCGTGGCAAAGTTGTCATCCAGCAAAACCATGTCGGCGGCTTCTTTAGAAACATCCGTGCCGGTGATTCCCATTGCCACCCCGATATCGGCTTTCTTCAAAGCAGGTGCGTCGTTAACTCCATCACCCGTCATGGCAACAATTTCGCCCTTTTCCTGCAGCGCCTGCACGATTTTCAACTTATGCTCAGGCGACACCCGCGCAAAAACCGAAACATGCTCCAGAGCCTTCTTCAGTTCTTCAAGACTCATACTGGCCAATTGCTGACCGGTAATGGCTTCGCCTTCGGGAGTTGTAATGCCCAACTCGCGGGCGATGTGCAGGGCAGTCAGGGGATGATCCCCGGTGATCATAATTGGGCGGATACCCGCTGATTTGGCAGTAGCCACGGCATCTTTCACCTCCGGTCGGGCTGGATCGATCATCCCCACCATTCCAACAAAAATCAAGTCTTTTTCTTCCGGTTTCTCACATCCTTCCACCTGATCGGGTGAGCATAACCGGAAAGCCACCCCCAGTACCCGCATACCCTTTTTTGCCATTTCTTCATTGGCTTGCTCAATCCTCGTCCGCCATTCCGCATCCAATGGCAGACTTCGCTCGCCCACCCACACGCGGCTGCACACTTCAAGCAGGCTATCCACGGCGCCCTTGGTGATGGAAATATACGGCTGCCAGATTTCACTGGAGATTACCCGCTCGGCAGTTTTTAGAATCTCCGGCAGTTCATTCCGGTTCAGACGGTGGACGGTGGTCATGCGCTTGCGCTCTGAGTCAAAGGGCAATTCGGCTACGCGTGGCAGGGCCTGTTCCAGTTCATCCTTCCATAAACCTGCCCGTGCTCCGGCGATCACCAGCGCGCCTTCGGTCGGATCACCCACTGACACAAAACCACCTCGTGTACTCTCGTTGACTTCAATGACGGCATCATTACAGAGCGTACCGCCCACCAATAAGAGAGCAACTGCCGGGTATTCCACCAACACCGGCTCAATTTTTCGACGCTCGGGGATCGTCGGCGAATAATTTTTTACTTCCTCCAGAAAGTCAATCCGGTTTCCAGCGACATCAACCACCGTTACCGTCATGCGGTTTTCTGTAAGCGTGCCAGTTTTATCGGAGCAAATGGTAGTAACTGAGCCGAGCGTTTCTACTGCCGGCAACTTACGGATCAATGCCCGGCGTTGAAGCATACGCTGAGCGCCAAGGGCCAGTGCAATGGTAACTACGGCTGGCAATCCCTCCGGAACGGCGGCTACCGCCATGCTGATGGCCGTCTGAAACATGATGCGGATCGGCTCGCCCCGCAGCACCCCCACCACAAAGACAATCCCGACGATCACCAGCGCGGCAACAGCCAGTCCTTTACCCAATTGCGCCAGTCGTTTTTGGAGAGGTGTTGCTTCCTGTTCAACCCCCTGAATCATATCGGCAATCCGTCCCAGCTCAGTCTGCATACCAGTCTTTACCACCACTGCCGATCCGCGCCCGTAAGTCGTGACCGTACCCATGAAAAGCATATTGCGCTGATCACCCAGCGGGATATTTTCGGCATGGATAACCTGCGTATTTTTTTCTACCGGCTCAGACTCTCCCGTCAATACAGCTTCCTGAACGCGCAGATTGACTGCTTCGATCAGACGGCAATCGGCTGGAACCGCATCTCCTGCATCCAGTTGAATGACGTCCCCCGGTACCAACTCCCGCGAAGATATTTCTATCAAGTGTCCATCCCGGTGAACTTTGACCTTGGGGGCTGCCATCTTTTTCAAAGCAGCCATCGCCCGTTCAGCCCGGTATTCCTGAGTGAACCCCAGCAAGGCATTCAGCGCCACAATGATCAAAATCACAACCGCATCGGTAACTTCATGAAGCAAAATCGAAATGACCGCCGAGATAATCAGAATCACAACCATGATCTCGGTCAATTGCTCCAGCAGAATTTTCCACGGACTTTTCAAGCCCCTTTCAACCAACTCGTTTGGCCCGTACTTAGCCCGCCTTTTTTCGGCATCTGCCGAGCTCAGCCCGTGCTTCAAATCAGTTGAAAGTTCAGACTCAATTTCTTGGAGAGATTTTGAGTACCAGTTTTTCATCGCAATGCTGCTCCCGTTCTATGTTGATATAAAAAACCATCACTCATCGTGATGGTCTTGCCAAACGCCGCTTATTGCGTCCAGATTGCCGGAAGCCAGTGGCTTCGTTTTGACGACAATCCGCCCTGCGAGAAGAGGCTACTCCCCATGACTTTTTTATCCTACCGCATCTCAATTAGGCTGTCAAGCAGCGCTAGGGCACCCACTTGCCGATTTCTGACCAGGCATACGCAAGGTGGTTGGCCAGGGTATCTCCAACACGCCGTCTGACTTTTTTCAAAACATACTCCATCAGGACAACCCCGCCAACTTGATCCAGTCGAATGCCGATTTCACGCGCGCGCACATGTCTGCATTGCGCATTGAAGGAGCCGCCTGAACGCTCCGAAAGAAAATCTTCTTTTTGACCGATGCGCACCAGTTCATCAATCAGACGGTCAATTTCAGCCTGCATATTGGACGGATAGGGTTTCTTTTCAAACAAAAAGTCAAGCCAGCCCACATCACACCTCCCAATCCGATTGTATCACGCCCTAAGCAAAATGATACAATAGAGCGGTATGGAATGGGTGTTTCTCTCCCCTCATTTGGACGATGCCGTCCTCTCTTGCGGCGGGTTGATTTACGAACTTATCCAACAGGGGGAACAGATCGAAATCTGTACAATTTGCGCGGGTGATCCACCAGCAGGCAATCTTTCCCCTCTGGCGGAAATGCTCCACCAACGATGGAGGGTCACCGCACACGATTCCCAAGCCACACGCCGACAAGAAGATTACGCCGCCTGCCAAGTACTCGGTGCAATTCCATATCATTTTGACATACCGGATTGTATTTATCGTCGAAACCCAGAAACCGGTGAGCCATTGATCACCTCAAATGAGGCTCTCTTCCAGCCTTTGCCGGCAGTGGAGGTTCCCCTGGCCACTTGGCTGGCAATGCAATTAGCCGATCATATTCCTTCCAATAGTCGGATTGTTTGCCCATTAGCCGTGGGAGGCCATGTGGATCACCACTTGACCCGCACCGCCGCCGAAAGGATGAGCAGACCGTTGTGGTATTATGCTGATTACCCCTATTTACTGAAACAATCCGGAAAACTGCACGAGTATATATCGCCCAAATGGCAGGATCATCCAATTTCCGTTTCCCTCTCCGGATGTCGGGCATGGCAGGATGCGGTTGCCTGCTATCAATCTCAAATCAGTACTTTCTGGTCAAGCATTGATGAAATGAAACAAGCCATCTGCCATTACTGGCAAAAAGGCGGGGGAAGTATCCTTTGGGAAGCGCCTCTAACTTGAAAAAGCCCTTTCACAGAGGATATCCTCTCTAAAAAATTGAATTTAAAAAATTATGCTATACTGATACCATGCAAGAGGTTAAATCCTGCTGGCAAAAATGGGCCGATTTCCTTAAGGAAAGAAATCTTGAGGAATTGACCATCACCCTGCTTGAAGCGGCTGGCCCGCTCAAAATTCTTGCAGCGCAATGTGTCTATGCCGGAATGCCGTTTCTTGAAATGTTTGGCTCCTCAAAAAACATCTGGCTGGAGTTGGCAAACCTCTTGGAAGATCATCAGCGCAGCCAGAGTTTCATCACATACCTGCGCGGGGAGGTTGAATTATGATGGTAGAAGCAATCATCGCGCTGGCGTTGATTGCGGTCACAACCGGCCTGATCCTGTTGTTGACCTTGCAGCGCAATATCCTCCGCAGTGGATTACGGCAACTCCCTGCCTTTGAGCAGCTTCGACAGGCAATTGGATTGGCTGTCGAAAACGGCACCCGCATCCACATCACGTTGGGCAAAGCCGGCCTGCCCGCTTCAACCAGCGCTGCCGGTCTGGCAGGCTTGACCACCTTGGAAAGGATTGCCCGGGTGAGCAGCATCAGTGACCGTCCTCCTATAGCCACCAGTGGCGAAGGCACAATCGCCTTGCTTAGTCAGGATACGCTGCGTGCGGCTTATCGTCAAATCAATCAACTGGAATTGTATGACCCAAGTCGGGGTCGTCTAACCGGCCCTACATCATTTTCATATATTGCCGGGGCTTTGCCGATCGCCGATGGCGAGAATGTATCCGCACACTTGGCGATTGGCAATTTCGGGCCGGAAATTGCATTCTTGATGGAAGCCGGAGACCAGGAAAAAGCCTTCACACTGGCAGCAACTGATTCGCTGAGCGCACAGGCGGCGCTTTTCACCAGCAGTCAGGAAACGCTGATTGGTGAAGAATTATTTGCCATCCCTGCCTATCTCAACAGCGGGCCGGTCTATACCGCCAGCCTGCAAGTACAGGATATTCTTCGCTGGGGTGTCATTGTAACCATCATTGTCGGTTCTATTTTGAAATTGTTAGGGATTGTATGAGAGCGCCAATCTCAACCGCCATCGCAATTTCTACTGGTTTACTGATTCTATTAGGGGCTTTTCTGCCGCTACCGGTTTTGCTTCCCATCCGTCAAATCCTGCTGTCATGTACAATTCCGGTAGCAGCCACAGCCGGCTTGATCGCAATCCTCAACCTGTTGAGCGTTCACTGGCGTAAATTGAACTCTGCCCGCGAGCGCGATTATTACAGTTTCTTTGTTCTATTGGCATTTTTCGCAACTTTCGCGGCTGGTCTGGCTCTCGGCCCTGCCGACTCCGATTTTCAAAAAATTGTCACCCATATCCAATTCCCTGTGGAAGCCAGTTTGATGGGGGTACTGACCGTTACGTTGACTTACGCCAGCATTCGTCTGTTTCAACGCAAACGCGGTTGGCTGGCGATTTTGTTCACAGCCAGCGCCGTTCTTTTCCTGATTTTGTTGAGCGGTTTTTTGAATATTGCCAATAATGTGCCATTTTTGAAAGAATTGTTAGCTGCGCTGAACATCTTGCCCATTGCGGGGGCAAAGGGTATTTTGTTGGGCATTGCATTGGGCAGCATCACAACCGGTTTACGCATCCTCATTGGGGCCGACCGGCCTTACAGTGGATAGTCTATGAGCGAGATCATTTGTCCTCATTGCGGGGCTTCAAACCCAACCGATGCGATTGAATGTAAAAAATGTCATCGCTTTCTCTTTGAGACATCCTCCTCAAACGCTTTCCCGTTTTCGGGAGAAGACGTTGATTGGTTGAAAAGTCTGCGAGAAGATACTGAACCTCCGCCTGAAAGCGGGAGTGATGAAACGAAATCAACTGAAACGCCACCATTCACCGAAGAAGTGCCCGATTGGCTGGCGCGGATTCGCCAACGCTCCCAGGAAGAACAAGGAATCGAAGAGGAACAAGCAGACAAAGCCGAGGAAGAGGCAGCGCTTCCGGACTGGCTGAAGGATGTGGAAATCACCCCCAGCGAGGCTGAACCGGCTTCACTCGAAAGTGGAGCTGAGGAGAAACTACCCTTGCCGGATTGGCTCTCTTTGGTGAGCTCAGAGGAGGAAACTACGGCGCCGCCCTCCCCAACGGTTCCACCCTTCGCGGCTGATGACGCAGAATTGGAATTCAGTGAAGAGCAATTGCCGGATTGGTTGAAGGGAATTGAACAACCTGAAAAAGCTGCCACCGAATCCCCCGCCACCCCTGCAGAGGAAGAGCCTGACTGGTTGGCAGTCTCCAATCTCTTCATCGGGGACGAAAAAGATCAACTCCCCGAGCCCGGTTCTGCAGAGGAAGAACCGGATTGGCTAAAAACGTTTGAAACCTTCGGGACAGACTTTGCTCCCCTTCAAAAAGAAGAATCAATGCCCCCCGAAACCGTTGAGGACTGGCTAAAGGATTTTGAGTCGTTTGAAGGAGCCCCTCAACCCTCCCCTGGCGAAAGCGAACCACCCGTCACTTTACCAGAAGAATCATGGCAACAAACCAGCGAGGAATTCCCCCCGGCATCGCTTGTGTTTGAAGAGAGCGCTATTGGGGAAGAAGAAAACTTGCCGCAAGCGATTGCCGAGGAAATTTCAATTCCCGAGATGCCAGCGATACAACCCGAGGAGGAAGACCGGCTGTCTTCCCTTCCGCCCCTCGAGGATAGCCTTACCGCGCTCGAAAGTGAATTTCCAGACATTTCAGCCGAAGAGCATCCGGCTGCAGCAGAAGATTTGACCTCCTTTTTGGAGGAATTTCCTTCTCTGGCTGAAGGCGCCTCATCTGCATTCACGTTTGAAGCGCCAACAGAAAAAACTCCTGTCGAAGAGGAATTTGAGATTTCTCCTTTCCTCACCGATGATTTACCCGAATGGTTCGACGAACAGGTGCTCGAATCATCGGTGGAAACACCTGCGCCGCCCTCGGAAGGCGAAACCGCTCTTGAACCAGCCGAATTGCCCGGCTGGCTGGAAGCCATGCGCCCGATTGAAGCCGTATCTCCGGGGCGAATCGGCACAGATGAAGATCAACGCATCGAAACCAGCGGGCCGCTGTCCGGTTTTCAGGGAGTGCTTCCCGCTGAAGCATTGATCACACAATATAGTAAACCCGCTATTTATTCCGGCCGTTTACAGGTGAACGAAAAACAACGAAATTACGCCAATCTTCTGGAGACCATCCTTCAAGAGGAAAAACAAGGGCGTCCTTCCAGCGCGGTGAAAAGCGCTGCTACGCACATCTTTGCTCGGATGTTGATTGGCATTTTGTTGGCAGTGACAATTCTGTTCGTACTCATTGGCGGAATTAATCTCGCCTCACCACCAGCTTTGTTTGCCCCCGAAAATGTTGCCTTCTTTTCTCAAATTCAATCCATCACTACATCCACAGGGCAGAATGCGCCTGTTCTACTTGCCGTGGATTTCGAACCCGCGCTGGCGGGCGAGATCTCCACGATCGCTGCGCCGGTGATCAATGATCTGCTGCAATCTGGTAAAAACGTGGTGGTTGTTTCGATCAACCCCACCGGTGCGGTTTTAGCCGAAGAACTTCTGCTAAACTCCCCTGCTGACGGACAAATTCTCAATTTGGGTTATTTGCCGGGCGGAGTTTCTTCGATAGCCGCCTTGGCAAGCCAACCTTCGTTAGCTGCTCCTCGCGACCGGTTTGGAAACTACGCCTGGGATCGCGAGCCCTTTCAGTCCGTTCAGCATGTCTCAGACTTCGCAGCGGTTTTGCTGGTCAGCGACAATACGGACACAAGCCGCTTATGGATTGAACAACTCAGCCCGTTGTTGGACAAGACTCCCCTCCTGGTTATCGCCAGCAATCAAGCCGCACCCATGATCCAGCCGTATGTTCAAAATGGGCAGTCAGCCGGTATGCTGGCTGGTTTGCCTGGTTGGGCCGCCTATCAGCAACTGAGCGGACGCACGGTCAGCCTTTCTCCCGGCTATCTGGACGCTTATCAGGCTGGCCTGATACTGATCATCGTCCTGACTCTCCTCTTTAGCCTCTATTATTTGGTGATGCAGTTGTTAAAGAAGCCCGAAACAAAGGGGAAATAAGCATCATGGATGTGAACTTTGTCTGGACCGCGGTTGCTTTTATACTCACCCTGTTAACCCTCAGTTATCTGCTTGGAGATAATCCACTTTTTCGTTTGGCTGCCTATTTATTTGTGGGAGTATCCGCCGGCTATGTGGCAGTCATCCTGTTATTCGAGGTTATCGTTCCCCGCCTGATCTCACCGCTCATTTTTGGCAGCCCTGCCGAAAAATTGCTTACCATCGTACCGGCAGTTTTGAGTATACTGCTGCTTTTCAAGTTATCCCCCCGCCTGACAACCCTGGGCAATCCTTCCATGGCATTTCTGGTCGGTAGCGGGGCAGCGGTCATCATCAGCGGTGCGGTCAGCGGCACCCTTTTTGGACAAGTCCGCGGGGCAATCCAACCATTTGCCCTCTCTCAAAATGGCAGCGGTTTACAGGCGGGCAGTCAGTTATTGGGTGGACTGATTCTCTTGATCGGCACAGTTTCTACACTGATTTACTTTCAATTCAGCGCCCGCCGAAAAGCCAATCAACAAACCAGCCGCCCCGCAGCCATTCAGATCGCTGCCTTTGGCGGACAAATTTTCATCGCCATTACCCTCGGAGCCTTGTACGCCGGTATTCTGGCAGCCGCCCTCACTGCTTTGATTGAGCGGTTTGACTTTCTGCGGACGGCAATCCAAACCTTTCTTCCATAAATTGTGCCTATGACTACCTCCTTAGTTGACGCTGAATCCGTTCTCGCTATTGAAATTGGCAGCATTCACACCCGAGCTTTGCTGTTTGATGTGGTGGATGGCCAATACCGTTTCATCGGCGCTGGGCGAGCGCCCACAACCATTCAGTCCCCCTTTTTTGATATTTCGGAAGGCATCCATCTGGCAATCTCCAATCTGCAGGAGATCACTTCGCGCGTCCTTTTGGAAGAATCGCGCCTGATACTCCCCGGTAAGGCCGATGGCAGCGGGGTAGATCAGGTTGTGTTGACATACACTGCTGGTCAGCCGTTGCGAGTCGTCGTCATGGGTTTGTTGGAAGATGTTTCGCTGGAAAGCGCCCACCGCCTGGCCGCTTCGGCCCACACCATCATCACCGAAGCCATCGGATTGAATGATCGCCGCCCTCCTGAAGCGCAAATGGATGCTTTGCTGCGGGCAAAACCGGATTTGATCATTCTTGCCGGTGGCACCAATCAGGGGGCAAGCCGTTCAATCGCAAAAAATGTGGACCTGCTCACATTTGCCTTGCAAATCACCCCCCGCGAAAAAAGGCCTGAAATCATCTACGCAGGCAATAACGCCCTCACTACACCGGTAAAGGATGTGCTCAGCACCTATACCCATGTACATGTTGCCCCCAACTTACGACCGGAGATTGATGTGGAAAACCTGTCTCCGGCCCAGGATGTGCTGGCCGATGCAGAATTTCACATTCGTTCCCGTCATATCGGTGGACTTCAGTCCTATCGTTCCATTCTCGCCGTTGAGCCACTCTCTGCCCCCTACGCATTTGCCAGAATGATCCGCTTTTTGAGCCGTATCAATCACCCCAGCAAAGGGGTTATTGGGGTGGATTTAGGGGCAGGAAATTTGATCGTTGCCAGCGCTTTTCAGGGCAACTCGGAAGTGAGTGTTTTTCCAATGGGTACGGGAACCGGCATGGCACAGGCCTTGCGCACAATATCCATATCAGAAATCAGCCGCTGGCTTCCCCTGCATGTCCCTGAAAGCGTGGTGGAAGATTACCTCTGGCATAAAACCCTGCACCCCACCCTGCTGCCGGTGACCACGGAAACGGTCGCCATTGAACAGGCTGCCATCCGGCAGGTGTTGTGGAGTGGCTTAAGTCAGCATCGCGCCCGCTATCCCACCATGCCATTGTTAGCCGAACCCATTCTGGCAGCCGGAATGCCCCTCACCCAATGGTCACCCCAAACCAGCCTGATGATGCTGGTAGATGGGCTTCAACCTTACGGTATTACAACCTTTGTACAGGATGCCCACGGATTGACCGCCGCCTTAGGTATCATTTCCACCAACAACACCATCTTGCCGGTTCAGGTAATTGAATCGAATGCGTATGTGAATCTCGGAACGGTGATTACCCCCCTCAGTAATGCCCGCTATGGGACAAGCATTCTCAAAATCAAGGTTGAATATGAGACAGGCAATCAGGTGAGTTTGGAAGTTCGACAGGGCAGTATTACTCCCTTACCAATTCAAACCGGACAAATTGCCAAGGTGCATCTGCAGCCCTTACGACCGATCACCATTGATCCGGTGGGCAAAGACACCACTCGTTCCTTCAAGGTGATTGGCGGGGTTTGCGGTGTCATTGTAGATACCCGCGGACGCCCCTTATCCTTACCGTCCGATGCCGCCCGGCGGCGGGACATGCTCAAAAAATGGGCAGCCGGCTTCGGCGCTTAATTCTGGTACAAATGTTGCACGCTCTTGATTGAGGTCACAAGGAAAATGATCGCTCCAGTCACCCATATTGTCCCACTGGCACACATCCGCCGGGCTCGCATGTTACCGAGCAAGGGGCGTATTCTGGCACGGGTTGGGCAGGAAGTAAATGCCGCCTACGTTGTGGCTGAGGCCGATCTGCCCGGCAGTCATATTCTGGTAGACGTGCGCCGCATTTTTGGGATAAAGCGGGCAGAACAGGCTCACCGCCTGATCGAGAGAAAGGTGGGTGAAAGGGTAGAAAAGGGAGATATCCTAGCCCAAACAGGTGGATTACTCCCCAAGGTTATTCGCGCTCCCGTCAATGCCACCATCGTGGCTATCCAGCGGGGTCAGATACTCCTCGAAAAACCCGGGGAACATTTTGAACTCAAAGCTGGCTTAAATGGGGTGATCAGCGAGGTGCTGGCTGAACGCGGTGTGATTGTCGAAACTCATGGCGCATTGATTCAGGGGGTGTGGGGGAATGGCCAAATCAATGGTGGACTGTTGCAGTTCGCCGTATCACAACCGGATGAAGAAATCCATCGAGCCAATCTGGATATGAGTTTACGCGGCTCGATCGTGGTTGGCGGTTTCATCCACAAAGCCGATGCTCTGGATGCCGCTGAAGAACTGCCATTGCGCGGGTTGATTGTGGGCAGTATCTCGGCTGCATTGATTACCGCCGCTCAAAAAAGCGCTGTCCCGATCATGGTGACCGAAGGTTTTGGGCAAATTCCAATGAATCGAGCTGCCTTTCGCCTGTTGAAAACCCATGAAAAGCGGGAAACCGCCATTAATGCCAACTGGAATCCGGAATTTGGTGAAAGGCCGGAGATTGTCGTCCCATTACCATCTCAAGGTCAAACCCCATTGGATGTCGTGGAGTTCAGCGTTGGGCAAACCGTGCGCATTCTCAGCGCACCTTATAGCGGCGAAATTGGCACACTCGTCGCTATCCGGCCGGGGCGGGTTACATTACCGGGTGGTTTGCGCGCCCAGGTGGGGGAAATTCGGCTGGAAAATAACCAGCAGATTTCGTTACCACTTACAAACTTGGATGTGCTAGAATAACCTCTAGGAGAAGCACCCATGAACATAGACAATAATACCCCTGAAGAAAATCCCTTTGAAGATTTCAAACCCGATTTTGTAGAAGAACCGCCGCTGGAAGATGAAGAGGCCGAACCTAAAAACAATAAGACCTTCTGGCTTGTGGTTGGCGTGATTGCCAGTGTATTTGTGCTGGCTGTGGTGGTCATCATCATTTTTGTAATCGTCAACCGCAACCGTGCCAGTGAATACACCCAGCAGGCCGCTCAAATCAACGCCCAAAATACGGCTATCGCCCAGCAGGCCACCGATATCTTCGTCCAGGAGATTAGCCGCATGACGGAAAAAGCCGTTATGCCGCCTACCTGGACCCCCACGGTGGTTGTCGTGATTGCCACCAGCACGCCTCAACCAACAGCTACCTCGGCTATTCAGGCCGAAGGCGACGCGGCTGCGCGAACGGCTACCGTTGCCGCCTTCCTGACAGCTGTAGCCCAGGGCAGTCCTACCGTGCCGCCTACCCTTGGCCCTGGCACGCTTGCCCCAACCTCAACGGCTTTACCCGACACAGGTTTCATGGACGAAGTTGGGTTGCCCGGCATGTTTGGGGTAGCCTTGGCTCTGATCCTGGTGGTTTTGATCGTTCGGCGTTTACGTCTCTCAACCAGCGGTTAGTGTTTAGTTGATATTGCTGCCCATCGCCAGCCGGCTGTCATCTGACGCGCGGGTGCGCTTACCCGCAAAAAAAAAAACAATCCCCGGCCTTGATTACCGGGGATTGCTGTATCTATACCGGAAGGCATATCATCTCTCAGGCCACGCTGGCTGCCACTTCCTCACCATATTTCAAAAGTTCTTTGACCATTTCCGCCGAACGCCCTTCTGCATACACCCTCAAGACCGGTTCTGTGCCAGAGGGACGTATCAACAACCACGAATCATCCGATAAAATATACTTGACCCCATCCCGAGTACTGACCTCAACGATCGCCTCTCCGCCAATTTGTGGCGGTGCTTCATTTTGCAAACGGGCATTCATTTTATCCTTTGCCACCGGATGTTTCAAACGCAGATCTCGCCGCTCATAAAACGCTGGCCCGACTTCCGCAAGCAAATCGTCCACCAAATCCACCAGACTTCCACCCGAAGCGGCAACCATTTCGACAATCAACAACCCCATCAAGATGCCATCCCCTTCGGGAATATGGCCCTTGAAGGAGATGCCGCCGGATTCTTCCCCGCCGATCAATACATCCTCTCTGAGCATGTAATCCGCAATATGGTTGAAACCGACCGGGGTTTCATGCAGTGTCAAACTATATTTCTGAGCAAGACGGTCAATCATGCGCGTGGTTGACACAGTGCGCACCACCGAGCCCTGCCAGCCGCGTTTTTGCACCAGATAACGCAAAGCCAACGCCATGATTTTGTGCGGATCAACGAAATTGCCCCGTTCGTCCATTGCGCCAATCCGGTCAGCATCCCCATCGGTTGCCAGGCCAAAACTACCTGCACCGGTGGATATGGCACCCGCCAAGGCTCCAAGATAGCGGCTGATCGGTTCTGGATGAACCCCGCCAAAACCGGGATTCATTTCGCCGCGAATCTCATGCACTTCACATCCCGTCCCCTGTAAAATTGAACGGATCACACCGCGTCCGGAACCATACATCGAATCGACCACAATCCGCTGAGGATTTTCTGCAATCAGGTCAAAATCAATCAAGCGGCGCAGGTGATCGGCATAAGCCGGGATTGGGTTAAAACGCTGGATGAGTTTCAATTGGCGCGCTTGCTCAAATTCCATCAGGTTTGGGCCGCGCGCCTGAGCCTCGTTATCGTTGAGATAGACTTCCACCTTTCGACACTGCTCAGGGGACGCCGAACCGCCGAAGGCTGCCTTGAGTTTTACGCCGTTGTAACGTGGCGCATTGTGAGAAGCGGTAATCATAATACCGCCGATTGCATTCAAATTCCGCACAGCATACGAGATCGCCGGTGTGGGCGCATCCGCCTGAGCCAAATGCACCTTAAAGCCGTTGGCAGCCAGCACACGCGAGGCTTCAGCCGCATACCGATCCGAGAGGAAGCGGGTGTCAAAGCCCACCACCATGACCCTTGGATCAGGGCTGAACCCATTTCCTGATCCATTCAACCAACCATCAGTCGCCACTGCATCGGCAATAGCCTGCGTAACCAGCCGAAGATTATTGAACGTAAATGTATCCGAGATAACCGCACGCCATCCATCCGTGCCAAAGTGAATTGTCATACCAATCTCCTATCTGAAAATTATCAGGGTTATTCGCCCTGCATTTTACCTCTTTATAAAGAATTTACCAGGCTGGCGCCGGCGTTGCCGTTGCCAACAGGGCTTGTACCATCCACCCCACCAATCCACTCTCCGTACGCACCTGAACCCAAACAGTGCTTCCTTCTCCCCGAACGGGTTCAGAAATCACCTGTACGAGACTGCCATTCAGCAGCGAGGTCAGGGCTTTACCGCCGGGTTCCTCGCGGACAATTGCTCCATCGCTCATCGGGGCATAAACCCGCGCCCAAACCGGTGTCGGCTGGGGAGTGACTGTAACCGTGGGGGTGAAGGTGGGTTGAATGGTTACCGTCGGTGTGAGAGTGGACGGTTGAGGAGAGGGGGTCAGTGTCGGAGAAGCAAGGGGTAAAGTAGGCGGTGGAGAAGTCAGGGAAGGAGTGAGCGTACCGGTCGGTAAGGTGCTCACCACAACCGGCTGAGCTGTCATCAAACCTATAATCAGCACGGCTGCCATCAGACTAATCAGGATGATAGACGAACCCAGCGTATACCCGAACGCATTGGCAGGTTTCAAACCCATGAGAAAAAGGACGATCGAACCGACCAGCGCCGACCATGCCAGATGGACGACAAACACCATCACGCCATCCACCCACGAACCGGGTAAGCCATAACTCAACGAAAAACCGGCCACCCCCAATGGCAGCAATAATTCATAGGCAATCGCCACGCTGGCAACCAGCGGCTTTTGACGTGGGGAGCGCACCAGCATATAATTGGCCACCCCTACCCCAACAGCCAGTACAATAAAATTGGGAATTGAAAAGACAGTAAAGTTGAACGGCAACAAAAGTTCGTTTTCCGGTAAAACCGCTTTTGCAATCCCCCCCGCCAGCACACTCAGCCCAAAGATGATCAGACAGGCAATCAACAGACTGACCAAGGCTTTGAGGAAAAACCTGCCCGAACCGACCACCACCGCCAGCGAAAGCCCTAATGCCGGCCCGAGAAATGGCGCAACCAAAGCCGCCAAAAGGTATAACGCCGGCGAATCCAAGCTGAGGGCAATCCCTAAAATAATACCCGCCAAAAAAGTGAAAAGAAAAAATTCAAAACCGGGGGTGACCTGATGCGCCAATTGCTCTAAAAAGGCGACTCGCTCGTCTCCTCCCGCCGGGAGAAGCGCACGCCTTACCCGCCGCCGCCGCGCAGGCGGCAACTGATTCTCGTCTTCGGGAAGCAATGGTTCACTGCTTGGAATACTCATCGGCGTAAAGTAGCAATCAGCCTCAATGGTTTTTCCAGTAATTCAAGCGCACTCAAAATATCCGGCACGACAATATCGGCTGCCTGCAGGGCAGCCGTCGAAACTCCTTCCCGTGAAAACACACAAATACCCAGCGCTGCCTCCGCCAGCATGGCGGCGTCGTTAGCGCCTTGCCCAATCGCAATGACCTGGCTGGCGCCCAGTGAGCGGACAAATTCGGCTTTCTGCTCGGCTTGATTACCGGCTCTCAGGCGGTGGGCACACAGATTTAGCTGCCGATCAATCAGTTCCTGCTTGCCATGAGTATCGGCGGTGATCAAATGAATCGTCAATCGGTCTCTTAAAACGAAAAGGCTGCGTCCCACCCCGTCTATCAGCCTGCCGTCCAAGGCCAGCGTCCCGTTGACATCACAGACCAGATGGTTGAGCCTTAACTCACCGCGACCGGGGATATTAATCTCAATCATGAGACAATTATAATACAGACTTAAAAAAAGCATTTCCGGGTAAAATAAGCCCATGTTTTCCATGCATTCACTCCGAATAAAAATGATTGCCTTTTTAGCGCTGATTACCGTCCTGGCTGGCGCCTGTACGGTTAATTCATCACCCACCTTATCCCCTCAGTCAACCATTCCACCCGATGGAGAAAATCAGCCCACCATGGCTGAACCCACACCTACCGCTCCAAGGCCCGGTTTGGTATGGTTGATCGTACCCCCTGACGGCGAAACCATTGCCCAAATCATTCAACCCTGGCTTGATCAAAAAGCAGCTGCGAACAATTTGACTCTGGAGGTTCGATCTCCGACTGAGGTGAACAATCCACCGGAAAACCTGCAATTGGCCATCTTCTCAAACGCTGACCCACAGACCACCGATTGGAGTTCGCGTTTTTCCAACCTTTCGTTGATTATCCTCAACGATGAGACAACCCCTGCCTCCCAGCGCGTCAGTGTGATTCGTCCTTCACGGGTGCAGCAAGCATTCATCGCCGGTTTCATTGCCACATTAGTTGCCTCTGACTTTCGCTCCGGCGCGATGATCAACCAGAGCGATCCACTGACCAGCCAATTAGAGGATGGCTTCAAAAACGGTGGACGCTACCTTTGCGGTCGCTGCGCGCCGGTATTTGCCCCCATTGTACTTTTCCCACTGACGACTGCCTTTGACCCCACATCCGACCCACAAAGTTGGATGGCTTCCTTTGACTCACTTCACCAAAATCGCTTGGAAACCATTTACCTTTCCGACCCTGCTCTTCTGCAGCCAACTCTGCTCGACCACATTACCCGTCAGAATGTCGCCATCCTTTCTATTCTGCCCGCCCCAGAAGAATATCGTAACCAATGGATCGCCACATTACAGCCGGATTGGATAACACCCCTGGAGAATGCCTGGCAAAACTGGCAAAATGGCGGTGAAGGTGCGGTTTGGCAGGCCGGAACGCAAATTACGGACATCAACCCGGAACGTCTGACAGAGGGAAAACTGGAATACAGTAGGAAAACCTTGCGCGAATTGGAAGAGGGTTGGATTTATCCTCTCAGCGTACCTTGAGTTCTATCCCGTTTGTTCTGAACTACCCAGGAATGGTTCGGCAGTTTCCGAACCAGGAGCGTTGATACCCTCACGCCGCAACACTTTCCACACCGTCAGGGCGAGGATTTTGACATCCAGCCAAAGCGACCAGTGATCTACATACCACACGTCCAGACGGAACTTTTCTTCCCAGGTCAATGCATTGCGCCCATTGATCTGCGCCCAACCGGTAATACCGGGCAGCACTTCATGGCGGCGGGCTTGCTCAGGAGTATAACGCGGCAGGTACTCGACCAATAAGGGACGCGGACCAACCAGGCTCATTTCCCCTCGCAGCACATTGAACAATTCCGGCAATTCATCCAGACTGGTGGAACGCAAAAAACGTCCCCAAGGGGTTAACCGCTCGGCATCCGGCAAGGGATTGCCTTGTTTGTCCACATCGTTGCGCATCGTGCGAAATTTATACAGGGTGAAAATTTTACCTCCCCGCCCCGGGCGAGCCTGTTTGAATAAAACTGGTGCTCCGTCCTTTAGATAAATTAGGAGGGCAATCACCCCCATCACCGGCAGGGCAATTACCATGCCCAAAGCCGTAATGACCAAATCAAAAAGCCTCTTCTCTAATGGTATACTCTTCATACAACGCCAGATGAATTATAATTCAGCCAATTCCATAGCGGGAGCAGATGCAATGAAATGGGTCATTACAATTGAATATTGCGCTGTCTGACATTATACCGAACGAGCCATCAGTTTGATGGTGAGCCTATTGAAACAACACGAGTCGCGCATTCAGCAAATCACTCTGATTCCCTCTGATGGGGGTTGTTTCGAAGTAACCGTCAACGGTAAACGGATTTACTCCAAACTGCAAACCCATCGGCATGCCGAACCCGGCGAAATTCAAAATTTGCTTTTATCTTACATCAAGGAAGGCAATTAGTATATGGCAAAAAAAGGAAGAGTTTTTTCCGGAGCACGCCCTACTGGACGGCAGCACCTTGGGAATTACCTTGGCGCTATGCTCAATTATGTTGCCCTTCAGGAAGATTATGATTGTATTTACTGCATTGTAGATGTCCACGCCCTGACCACCCTGGAGACGACTCTCGATTTACGCCAGAATACCTACGAAATGGCGCTGGACTGGCTGGCAGTCGGCATTCGCCCGGAAGAATCGATCGTGTTTGTCCAATCGCATGTACCTCAGGTAATGGAACTGCATACCTACCTTTCAATGGTCACCCCTTTGGGCAAACTAACCGATTTACCCACCTTCAAGGAAAAAGCCCGCGAGCAGCCTCACAATGTTAACTACGGCCTTGTCGGCTATCCGGTACTGATGACTGCGGATATTGTTCTTTACAAAGCCGATGTTGTGCCGGTAGGCGTGGATCAGGCGCCTCATCTGGAATTTGCCCGTGAGACAGTCCGTTCATTTAATTACCGCTATAACACACAGGTATTGATTGAGCCCCAGATGAAAGTGACCCAAGTGCCCAAGGTCATTGGCATAGACGGCCAGCAAAAAATGAGCAAAAGCCTGAACAATCACATTGAATTGGCTGCCACCCCCGAAGAAACTCGCCAGCGCGTCATGCAAATGGTCACCGACCCGCAGCGCATCCGCCGCAGTGACCCCGGCAATCCGGACGTGTGCAATGTATTCAGCATGCACAAAATCTTTTCCAGCCCCGAACAGGTGGAAATGGTCAACACCGAATGCCGCCGAGCCGGGATTGGCTGCGTAGATTGTAAGAAACTTTTTGCCGAAAACCTCAATCATCACCTGCAGCCCTTCCGCCAGCGTCGTGAAGAAATCTCCAAAAATCCCGATTATGTCTGGGACGTGCTCAGAGATGGAGCCAAACGAGCCGGTCAGATCGCCGAAGCGACCATGGTGGAAGTCCGGCAGGCAATCGGATTGCCCTGATGCGCAGCGTAATTCAACGGGTAAGACGCGGATCGGTCAGCGTAGATGACCGGCGTATCGCCGAGATTGGTAAAGGGCTGGTGATTCTGGTCGGCGTTGGCCCGGCAGATACCACTGAAACCGCTCAAACTTTGGCGCGCAAGATCGCTCAGCTGCGCATTTTTGAAGATGAAAACGGTAAGATGAATCTCTCGCTGCTGGATATTGGCGGGGAAGCCCTGGTCATTTCTCAGTTCACCCTCTATGCCGATGCCCGCAAAGGCAACCGTCCTTCATTTACCGACTCCGCCCCGCCCGAAATTGCCGCCCCTCTGGTTGACCAGTTTGCAAATTTCCTGCGCGAGATGGGTGTGCCGGTGCAATGCGGTGAATTTGGCGCTCACATGCTGGTTGAAATTGAAAACGACGGCCCGGTTACCATTTGGCTGGAAAAATAGTGTGCAAAAATTGTTGACGCACCCTTCGGAGATGTGGTAATATCATTTACGAACCGGCTGCATGGAAGGTGAGCGGACGGTTTTGTCTAAGTAAATCTAATTAAGAAGAGAAGAAAGGAGTAAGCCCATTAGCACAACAAATTATCGGGTAAACGAATCCATTCGGGTGCCAGAAGTACGCGTTATTGGCCCTAATGGCGAAAATTTGGGGGTTCTGCCAATTGAAAAGGCCCTGCGTGCCGCGCGGGAAGCGGAATTGGATCTGGTAGAGGTTGCACCGGGGGCAACCCCGCCCGTGTGCCGGATCATGGACTTTGGTAAATTCCTATACGAACGTACCAAAAAAGAACGCGAAGCCCGCAAATCTCAGACCAAAATCGAAGTCAAGGAGATTCGCCTTCGTCCAAAAACCAACGAACATCACCGCGGGTTCAAGACCCGCGATGCCCGCCGTTGGTTGCAGGATGGGATGAAAGTACGGGTCACCGTTCGTTTCCGCGGGCGAGAAATCACTTATCCCGAACTGGCGCTGGAAGACCTCAAAGAAATCGCACAGGAACTGGCGGATATTTCCACCGTTGAACAAATGCCCTCGCTGGAAGGCAAAACGATGACGATGGTACTTGCCCCCGTCAAAGGTGGAAAGAAGAAAGCGGTCGAATCCGGCGAAAAAGTAGCCAGCGAAGAGTAACTTTCTGCCCATTTTTCAAGCCCGGCGTCTTGTTTGAATCCAAAAATCTGGTATAATGAGCGGTCGCGGAAGCAGACCGTTATATCCATTATTTATGAGAGGAGAGTCACCGTGCCTCGCAAAGCAAAAGCAGGAAAAATCAAACTCAAGACCCATAAGGCAACCTCAAAGCGGTTTCGCCTGACCGGGTCGGGCGTGCTTGTGCGCACCAAAGGCGGCAAAAGCCACCTCCGCCGTCGCACTTCCAAGCGCACAAAAGCCCTCTTCACCGAGATGCTCCCCGTCGAAGGGGAAAACATCATCAAGCGTGTTCGTCGTTTAGTGCCTTATCTGGATAAGAAGGATTAAGGCCGGTTCGTTCATTTAACCTTGTTTGGTGCGGCTGTTGGGTGTTTACAACGGGTGAAATCACCGGCGCCCAGGGGTTCGCAAAGGAGTAAGCAATGCGTGTAAAAGGTGGACCGCGAGGTCATCAACGACATAAAAAGGTTTTGAAATTCACCAAAGGCCAGCGCGGCACGAAACATTTTCTATTCCGCCGGGCCAATGAAGCCATGCTCAAGAGTTTGTGGTACGCCTATCGGGATCGGCGCACCCGCAAGCGTGATCTGCGTAAGTTATGGATCACCCGCATCAACGCGGCTGCCCGTCTGAACGGGGTTTCCTACAGCCGCTTGATTTATGCCCTGCGCAAGGCCAACATCAACCTTAATCGAAAAATGCTGGCCGATCTGGCTGTGCGTGATCCTCAGGCGTTTGCCGCAGTAGTCGCACAGGCTCAGGCGTCCTGATTCTGACTCCAACGGTTCTGCACAACGCTAAACCCGACGGGATGGATCTCATTTCCATCCCGTATTCTTTATGCGGTATACTTGTCCAGTGAGGAGGAGAAAATGTTTGGGGTCAAACGCGCTCACACTTTTTCCAACGGACAATGCCTTGAGCTGGCTCAGGGTGACTTAACCGTTCAAGAGGTGGATGCCATCGTCAACGCTGCTAATGAATTTCTTCAACACGGCGGTGGAGTGGCTGGCGCAATTGTGCGCAAAGGCGGTAGGGTGATTCAGGAAGAAAGCGATCGTTGGATTCAGCAATATGGTCCGGTTACTCATGCCGCCCCGGCCTATACGACTGCCGGCAACTTGCCGTGTAAGTATGTCATTCATGCCGTCGGACCGGTATGGGGTGTCAACAATGCCGATGAACGGCTGGCAACGGCTGTTTTTTCCAGTTTACGGCTGGCAGAAAGCTTGGGTGTTCATTCCATAGCCCTTCCGGCGATTTCTACCGGCATTTTCGGCTTTCCAAAAGATCGCGCTGCGCGAATTATCTTTCGTACCATTTCAGAATACTTCAAACAAAACCCGCAATCCCACCTGAAACTGGTACGCCTGACCTTGCTGGATCAGGAAACGCTGGATGAATTTATCCGCATCTGGGATGAAGAATTGAGCCAACCCTTCCCTCTATCATGATCACAAGCATCCATAATCCAAAAATCCAGCGTGTGCGAGAGTTAATTCAGCGCCGTTCCCGCCGAGAAGAAGAACAGGCTTTCGTGATCGAAGGGGCACGCCTGATTCAGGAAGCCCGTCAGAGCGGCATCACCCTGGATCTGGTGCTGATCAGCAGCCAGCCTTCACCGCGTGCCACGCAACTGGCTGGGAATTTTGTCGCAGATCGAATTGCAGTCGAAGAAGTATCCGCAGAACTGTTCAACCGAATCTCAGACACCGACAACCCGCAGGGAATTCTGGCAATAGCCCGCCAGCAGCCGCTGCCGCTTCCACCATGTTGGGACTTTTTGGTGATCGCGGATGGTCTCCGTGACCCGGGCAATCTTGGCACGCTGCTGCGTACCAGCGCAGCGGCAGGCGCCGACGCAATCATCCTTACCCCCCAATGCGCCGATGTATACTCCCCCAAAGTTGTCCGGGCGGGGATGGGCGCTCATTTCAAACTGGCCATCCTGCACAAAACATGGCAGGAGATCATCCATCTTTGCCACTCACGACCCGAACAACCGGCCCAATTACTGGTCAGTGATGCAGAAAACGGCACTCCCTGCTGGCAGCTTAACCTTCGTCAGCCATTAGCGCTGGTGATTGGCAGCGAAGCCGAGGGAGTTTCTTCCACTGCCCAACAGGCTGCCGATCAGCGTATCATGATCCCCATGCCCGGTCAGGTTGAATCGCTCAATGCCGCCGTTGCGGCAGGAATCCTATTATTTGAGGTTGTCCGCCAGAGGTATACATGAAAATCCGAACGCTGACTTGTTTTTTTGATCCACAAACCGATCCCTTTGAGAAAACCCTGCCCCATTTAGCGGCGTTTGCCGATCAGGCCGCCGAGAGTTTACAGAAAGCCGGTTTTGTCCTTCAGACCCGCCGCCTGGCTACTGCCCCGTTTCCTTCCTGGCTCAATACGGATAAAACAGAAGAAGTCATCCAACTCGTCCAAGAATGGGAACGGCAAGCCGAAAAAGCAGGTTTTGCTTACCTCTCTTTGGGATGCGCCACACCTGACTCTCCATACTCATATTCGTTCCTGTCTCCCGTTCTGGCTGCCACCCGCAACGTTTTCCTGACCGGTATGATAACCACCTCAAACCAAGAGGTGGATTTATCGGCTGTGATCGCATGCGCCGAGACGATTTTGAAAAACGCGCCTTTGGAACAAAATGGTTTTGCCAATCTGCGCTTTGCTGCGCTGGCCAATGTGCCGGCGGGCTGCCCTTTTTTACCGGCTGCTTACCATATTACCGGCCAGCCGCCCGCTTTTGCGCTAGGCTTCGAATGTGCTGATACCATTCTGTGCAATTTTCAACAAGCTACAACCCTTTCGAACGCCCGTCAAAACCTGATCCTGGAACTAGAAACTACTGCCTTGAAGATTAACGAGATTCTCGCTCCATTGCAGGAGGATTATCGTTTCCACTTCTATGGCTTTGATTTTTCGACTGCCCCTTACCCTCAGGATTGGTGTTCTGTCGGTGCTGCTTTGGAACAACTAGGCATTCCCTTCCTGGGTGGCCATGGCTCTCTTGCAGCAGCCGCATTTCTTGCGGATACCCTCAATCGCGGCAGTTGGAAACGGGTTGGCTTCAACGGTTTGATGTTGCCCGTATTGGAGGACTCGCGACTGGCGCTGCGCAGCGCACAAGGCCACATGACCATTAAGGACTTGCTGCTCTTTTCTACTGTTTGCGGTACAGGACTGGATACCGTGCCGCTGCCGGGAAATTGTCCACAGGAAAGCATAACGGCCGTCTTGTTCGATCTGGCTGCCCTCTCATTACGTCTAAACAAACCCCTCACTGCTCGGCTCATGCCCATGCCGGGTAAATTGGCGGGCGATCCGATTACTTTTGATTTCGAATTTTTCAGCAGCGGCCGAGTCATGGCGCTGGATTTCAGTGAGCTTAGCGGTCTTTTGGCTGCCAGCGGTGTCGTTGATATTCAATCCCGCTGATGAATCCTGATGTCAGCGCACTTTTTTGAAGTCAATCAGAATCAGGTTTTTTTCACATTCGGCAAAAGTATCAAACACCACCCGTTCCGAAAGGGGCAAATTGGCCTGATCCAACAACCGCACCGAGAGCAATCCGCGTGAGGCAATCGGCTGATTGGCAATGGTGAACTCATAGCCCGATGGGCCATATTGGGCAGCCGTACCGGTTAAACTGGTCATATCAACCCGCTTGCCATCCAAAGTGCCGCGCAACCAAACTCGGATGCCGGTAACCGGACGATTCTGTTCATCAACCACCCGGCCGGCTACGCCCATCCAACCACACCCGCGGCTGGCATCGTATAGATTGACCGAAATTGCCTGCGGGTCGCTTTGACGCATGAAGGCAAACCCACCGGGAACATTTGTCTCGGTTGGTTCGGGAGTTTCCAAATTTTCAATGGGCGTGCCTATGATCACAATAATCGGTTCGGTCGGTGTTACCGTCGGTGGGGGGGTAGGGGAATAATCCGGCGTAGGAGATGGTGTGGGTGTCCAAGTGGGAGGGAGCGCCAGTAAGGTTGGTGTTGCTGTCGGCGCTTGAGCCAAAGCCGGTAAGGTTGGCGGGGGAAAAGGATTCAAGGATGACTGAGGATTGAGAAAAATCATCAAAAAAAACGAAGCGGTCAGCGGAATCAGGGCAATAACCACTACAGTTGCCAGATTCCATGCTAAATCGCGGCTTGGTTTTCGGGGGTCGGGTTTATTCACACACTACCTCCTTCAAGGAGTTGGGTCAGTGAATTACAATCTCTCATGGGTAGAGCATCTCAATCTTCGCTGCAGCCCGCTGCGCTTCAATCCATTCCTCAATGATTTTTTGTTGTATGGTCAATCGGGCTTCTCCACTTAACGGGTGACTTTCGTCCCGTTCTTCCACTTGTACGATATGGTATCCAAAATTCGACTCGATCACGCCACTATACTCACCCGGTTGCAAACGAAAGGCCGCTTCTTCTACCGCCGGAACAGTCAAGTAGCCGCGCGGGAACCAGCCCAAATCGCCGCCAGTCAGCGGATCATATTGAAAAGCAAGGGTTGCAAAATCTGCGCCAGCCTGTAATTGACGGTAGAGCGAATCGGCTGTGGAGCGCAGTCTGACCAAAATCTGACGGGCCTTGACTTGCTCCACCTGCTGAGGCAGGCTGGCCGCCAGTTGATCCCGTTGCCAGGCGGCTTCCACAGCACGGCGTAACGCAGAACGGAAAACGCTTTCATCGGCATATCCCATTTGGTTCAACCAACCTTCAAAAACCTGCCGCCCTCCTGCTTGATTGATCAATTGCTGAATCCGGTCGTTCAACTGCGCCTCATCCACACGAAAACCATTGGCACGAGCGGCCTGCGCCAGCAGGGTTTGCTCGATCAGATCATCTGCCACAAGACGGATGCGTTCTTCATCGCTTCGTTCAATGGCAAGTTCGCGATCGGCCTGCTGTAGTTGAATTAAGGAAGCCTTAAATTCGCGCAGCGGCACCCCTTCTCCGTTGATGATCAGCGCAGCCGCTTCCGGTGTGACGGTTACGGTCGGTGTTGAACTGGGCTCGACAGAGGGCGGGAGAGTGACTTCCGCCTGTGTTGGGCTGGTGGTTGTCGCCACCCCCTCCTGGTTAATGCAGCCGGTTAGCGGTGCGCAAAGCAAAATAACCAGAATCAAGATGACCTTAGATCTTGCCCAATTTGACTTAAGCATAGAAAAAATTATAACCGATTTATCTACAAAGCACCTCCCGCAGGCTGTCTGCGGGAGGTGCAATCTTTCAGAATTGGAAAGGTGGACGGTTTAGTATTCAGGCATCGGCGGGGTGGCCGGCTTTTCCTTTTCAGGAACTTCCGTGATCAGTGCTTCAGTGGTCAGGATCATGGCCGCAATCGAAGCGGCATTTTCCAACGCACCACGGGTCACTTTGGCGGGATCAATCACGCCGCCTTTGACCATGTTCAGGTACTCATCGCGCAACACATCATACCCGATCTTGGAGTCGTTTTCGCGCTTCTGAGCCTGACGCACGTTTTCGATGATCACCGAACCTTCTTTACCGGCATTTTCAACGATCTTGCGCATCGGCACTTCCAGGGCCTTGCGGACAATGTTGACGCCAATCTGTTCGTCCTCGTATTCCATCTTCAGATCATCCAGCACCGGAATGGCATTGAGCAGCGCCACACCACCGCCGGGAACGATACCTTCTTCCACCGCAGCGCGGGTTGCCGAGAGAGCATCCTCGACACGGTGTTTCTTTTCTTTCAATTCGGTTTCGGTGGCAGCGCCAACGCGGATGATTGCCACACCGCCGGCCAGTTTCGCCAGGCGTTCTTGCAGTTTTTCGCGGTCGTAATCGCTGGTCGTCTTCTCGATCTCAACGCGAATCTGCTCGATGCGGCCGCGGATTTCGGCTTCATTGCCTTTTCCGCCAACAATGGTGGTATTGTCTTTGTCAGCCACCACTTTTTCAGCCCGACCCAGATCGGCAATGGTGGTGGTTTCCAGTTTGCGGCCGGTTTCTTCGGAGATCACGCTGGCGCCGGTCAGGATCGCAATATCCTGCAGCATGGCCTTGCGGCGATCGCCGAAACCGGGGGCTTTGACGGCCAACACATTCAGCATACCGCGCAGCTTATTCAGCACGAGTGTCGCCAAAGCTTCCCCATCCACATCCTCGGCAATGATCACCAGATCGCGTTTGCCAACCTGCACCAATTTTTCAAGAATGGGAACAATATCCTGCGCAGCAGAGATCTTCTTGTCATGGATCAGGATGTAAGGATCCTGAATGACCGCTTCCATGTGTTCGGGGTCAGTGATGAAGTAGGGGGAGATATAACCGCGGTCGAACTGCATACCTTCGACGTATTCGGTCTCGAATTCCAGACCTTTGGATTCCTCAACGGTAATCACACCATCTTTACCGACTTTGTCCATCACCTCGGCAATCAGATTACCAATGGTGCGGTCCTGAGCGGAAATGGTGGCCACATTGGCAATGTCTTCTTTGGTGGTGATGTCAATCGCCTGTTTGCGGATTTCTTCCGAAACCCGTTTTGCAGCAGCTTCAATACCGCGTTTGAGCAGCATGGGGTTGGCGCCGGCGGCCAGGGTTTTCAAACCTTCGGTCACAATCGCGTGCGCCAGCACGGTGGAAGTAGTGGTGCCGTCACCGGCAATGTCATTGGTTTTGGTAGCCGCTTCTTTGAGCAGCTGAGCGCCCATGTTCTCGAACGGGTCTTCCAGTTCGATTTCTTTGGCAACAGTCACACCGTCATGGGTGATCGTGGGTGATCCGAACTTGCGATCCAACGCCACGTTGCGGCCTTTGGGGCCAAGAGTGGTTGCCACAGCAGTAGCAACGATATCAATGCCGTTCTTCAGACGACGGCGAGCCTCTTCCGAAAATACCAGTTGTTTGGCTGCCATAGGTGTTCTCCTTTAATGTGATGATTTTGAAAATTACTTGGTTTCGACAATGGCGAGCAGGTCGCTCTCACGCAGGATGAGCAATTTCTTGCCCTCGACTTTGATTTCGGTACCGGCGTATTTTGCGAACAGAACCGTATCGCCTTCTTTGACATCCATCGGAATGCGTTTGCCGTCTTCGTCCCGATCACCGGGGCCGACCGAAAGAATGACACCCTTTTGGGGTTTTTCTTTTGCCGTTTCGGGAAGAACGATACCACCTGCGGTCACCTCTTCCTGTTCGATCGGTTCAACCACGACACGGCTGCCTAACGGTTTAAGATTGACACTCATACAAACCTCCCACTACTGAAATTCGATTGGATTCTGATCTTTTTAGCACTCTCTTATTCTGAGTGCTAAACCAGTGCGTATCATACCTACCTTTCAGGGGAAAGTCAAGGGGTTTAAAGAATCTCTTACAAAATTCTGATATTTTTCAGCAATTTATGGCGCCTGAATGCCATAGGAGGCACAAATCCGTTCACTGGGATCAATGATGGCACGAATGGTCGGATCATCGCCGTAACGCGCACGAACCTCCGCCAGCACCTTGACCGCCTCCTGACAGTACTCCAGCCCGGTTCGGTGCATACCAGCCAGCACCGAGCCATAGGTATAGTAGTAGATCAGTGAGGCGGGTGATAAACTCAACCCCTCAATTTCGATAGGCGCATCCACATCCGGGTTGCATTGGCGAACCTCACAGGATACCGCCGCATCGCAGCCACGTACTGCGCACTGCAGAGCAGGAATGGCGCTTTCATAATTACGCGCCCGAAAGTAAACCAACCCCAACTGACCGTAAATATCCGCATCCGCTGGCAACATATTCAACGCTGTACGCACATTCAACGATGCTGCGAAGAACTCCCCCATCTGAGAGTAGGTGCGTCCAATTGCCAAATACGGAATCGGATCCTGCACGCCGATTTGCTTGTTGATAGCAACGGCTTTGGCATAATAGGACAAGGCCTGCTCGTAATACTCCCGAACCTCAGGGTGACCAGTTCCCACCACCTCAGAGCGCTTCAAACCCAGTGTCCGGTAATTAGCCCCAATCCGAATGTAAAGCGGGGTAAAGTTAGGGGTGATTTGAGCCGCTTTCAGATATTCTTCTATGGCTGCCCGATAATCTCCCAATGATTCCTGTACATAGCCACTCACCCGATGAACATCCATCAAATCCGGGCCGCGCTCCAACGCCTGACGCATACTCTCATCTGCCTGGACATACTTTTGCTGGTCAATCAATATCTCGGCATAATAAGCATGGGCCAACGCATTATTGCTGTCGAACTGCAGCGCACGAATGACTGCCTGCTCGGCTTCATTGAGATAGCGTTGGGCATCTTCGCCGGCATAGATCGAGTTCCAATCATACACAAAAGCGCGAATGGCAAGCACAAACGAATCTTCCGGAGCCAGTTCGGTAGCTTTGTCAATGTTTTCCCGTGCAGCCCGCAATCGTTCCATGCGAATCGCATCCGTGGTGGACAGGCTGGAATAATAAGTCTGAATGCGCGCCAGTTCGGCAATCAAACGCGCATTGGTCGGATCCAATTCCATGGCACGTTGATAAGCCGCAATGGCTGCCGGCAAGTTTCCGGCGATGAATTGAGTTTCACCCTCTAGCGCATAGGAGCGTGGTATTCTCGTTGGGGTTGGAGTGGGCAGAAATAAGGCTTCCACCTCACCGCTCTGGTAACCCCGTAAAACAAACAAACCAGCCATTAGCAACGCCAGTAAAACCACAATCCGATAGGGATTGCTGTGACCATTTCGGTTTCTAAATATCGGACGATTGCCGTTTAAGTCAATCATTTCTCATCCCCAAACCTCATTCAGGGCTGAGGTGTGGCGCTGGGGGTTGGCAGGCTGCCTTCGGCAACTTGCTGGCAGATATTGATGATTTCCTGGGCATTGGCAACCGAAATCTGCTCGATGGCGACCGTTTCCATCACCGCTCGGGCGATCAACAACGCTTCACCGCATTGAGCCTGCCGGGCCAGCGCCAGTCCGTAGATATAATAATATTCAGAAACCGGCCAGTAAGAAAGCGGTAACCCCTCTACCACTTTCCCATCCTCGGTTGTGCCCCCCTGCACTGCCAGACGGAGTGCTTGGATAGCGCGCGGGTAGTCACCGCGCCGGTAATGCATCACCCCCAAATTCCCGTAGAGATAAGGGTCGGTGGGGTTATTTTCGATGGCTTTTTCCGCATATTGAATAGCGCTGGCAAATTCGCCTTGAATGAAATAGGTGCGCGAAAGATATGTCAGCGGCAGCGGATCGGTTGGATTGAGAGTACTGGCATTGGTGAAGGCGCGGATGGCTTTCGGGTAATCCCCGAGCGCACGGTAATTTCGACCCAGGTAAATGTACAAATCAGCAATATACGGATTTTGCGCAATGGCGGCTTCAAACTCCGCCACTGCTTCTTCGTAATTGGTGGTAAATTCCAGCACCAGCCCGCGGGCGCGGTGAGTTTCCAGCGCGTTTGGCGCCATGGATTGCGCCTTGCGGGAAAGTTCAATGGCGCGGTTGAGGTCATCCGGAGCGCCGGCTGAGGATTCCGATTTCAACGCCAGCACCTCAGCCAGGTAAGCGTATGGAACGGCGTTGTTTGGGTCGAATTCGATAGCCTGATTGATGGATGCTTCCGCATCCAGATAATTCCCGCTCAACCCCTGAGCATATCCGCGCAACGCCATAGCGGCGGCATTGTTCGGATTGATCACCAATGCGTTTCCAGCATTATCCACCGCCGCTTTATACTGGTTGGTATACACCTGCAAACGGGCAATCGCCAGATAAATAGCCGGGTTATCCGGGTTGACCAGCAGCGCTGTCTGATAAACCTGAATGGCTTGTTTGAATTTGCCTTCCCGCATGTACTGTTCCGCCTCCGCCAGGTAAGATTCGGGTGAGCGGGTCGGTGTCGGTGTAGGCACGAACAAAGGCGGTGTTTGCGGCACCACCACTTGATTGATATAAACTCCTCCGCCAATCAGTAACAGTAAGATGATAATGGTCAGCGGGTTGGAAGTCCGCCGACGGCGGTTCATTCTTAAGCGACTACCTCGTAAATACATATCAGGGATATTACCATCAGATCTTAAGAAACGTCAAGCGCTGGTGGACAACCTTTAAGGCTGGGTTAATCTTTCCCATTTTGGCTTGCTTACTTTGTCGCCAACGGCTAAAATGAGGTCATGCGTTTTGACGTGTTCAGTCTTTTTCCATCCGTTATCCAGCCCTATCTAGAAATCAGCATCCTCCAGCGCGCCATTGAAAAAGGCCTGCTGGAAGTTCACCTTCACGATATCCGTTCCTTCACGACCGATAAACATCACATTACGGATGATGCCCCATTTGGTGGCGGCGGCGGAATGGTGATGAAACCTGAACCGATTTTTACCGCCGTTGAAAGCGTGTTGGGTAGTCCTCCGTCCTGTCCTGTGATTTTACTGACACCCCAGGGTAGAACTTACACCCAACAAGTCGCTGCCGAACTGGCTCGACACCCTCACCTGGCCTTATTATGCGGTCGCTATGAGGGGATAGACGAACGGGTGCGCGAACATTTGGTAACCGATGAGATCTCGATTGGAGATTATGTCCTAACCGGCGGCGAACTCCCCGCCCTGATTTTGATCGACTCGATCACCCGACTGATACCCGGGGCGCTGGGCGACCCGGACGGCGCACACGACGACTCGTTTGCCAGCGGTTTACTCGAATACCCACATTATACCCGCCCGGCTGAATTTCGCGGCTGGCGGGTACCGGAGGTATTGCTTTCCGGCAACCATGCCGAAATTGCCCGTTGGCGCCGCCAGCAAGCCTTGTTACGAACCTGGAAACGCCGCCCCGACCTGCTGGAAAAAGCCGATTTATCGGAAAGCGATCGCCGTTTTCTGACCTCTCTCATGGACGATAAGACCGACCAATCCCCCTCAAGCTGAGGTTCAATCCAATTTTTCCTTCAAGAGGTGCTTTCATGACTCCCCGTTTCAGTTTCGGCAAAACCTTTCTGCTGGGATTTGGTTTCTTCGGCGTCAGCGTGATTTGGAGTGTTTATAACGCTTACGTCCCCATTTTTTTGGCAAACCGTTTTAACCTTGCTCCGGCACTCATTGGCTTCTTCATGACGCTGGACAACATCGCTGCTCTGTTGATTCAGCCGCCGATCGGCGCATGGTCTGACCGCTTGCGCACTCCCATCGGCAGGCGCATGCCGTTCATTCTGGTCGGCGCACCCATTGGGGCGGCTGCCTTCGGCTTGATTCCCTTACAAACCCTGTTGCCGTTGTTTGTTGCCTGCACCAGCACACTCTTGCTGAGCATGGCGCTTTGGCGCACACCGGTTGTGGCTCTCATGCCGGATATTACCCCTTCTCAATACCGCTCGCAGGCCAACGGCATCATCAACTTTATGGGCGGGGTTGGCGCCATCATTGCCTTTTTGTTTGGGGCAACGCTGTACGAAATGAATCCGGCCTATCCATTCTGGCTGGGTTCGGCGCTCGTCATTCTGGCAACCCTGATGGTGTTCATCTTCATCCGTGAGCCGAAAGAATATGAAGTAACCGATAAAACCGAACCCAATCTGCTGGTCAGCCTGCGCAAAGTCATCCGCGAAGAAGAAAAATCACCCTTGCGCATTCTTTTGGCCATCTTCTTCTGGTTCGTAGCCTATAACGCCATCGAAGCCTTCTTTACCCTCTACTCGGTCAATCATCTCGGCCTTTCCGAGTCGAACGGCGCCCGTCTGCTGGGACAACTCTCACTATTCTTTGTCATCATGGCGCTGCCCGCCGGCCTGATCGGCGGGAAAATTGGGCGGCGGCGCACGATCATGACCGGGATTGTCTTGCTGGCTTCCTGTATGCTGGCAATGTTCCTCGTGCCCGTGGATGTGCTCACCATCTCGCTGGCTCGCCTGCCGGTGCTGGGTAACGTCCCCGTAGTGGGTACGATTTTGATGCTGGCGGGTGTTTCCTGGGCGCTGATTAACATCAACTCGCTGCCGATGGTGGTGGATATGACCGATGACCTGCACATCGGCACCTATACCGGTTTGTACTACCTGTTTTCCACTATGGCAGCCGTTCTCGGACCCAACCTGAACGGGATCATCATCCAGCTGAGCGGTTCGAATTACGCGCTGGTGATGCTGTTCGGCCCGATGTTCATGTTGCTGGCGCTGGTAATGATGCTGGGTGTGCGCCGCGGCGAGGCCAAAATTCGTGCTGGCTGACTAAAAAAGAGGTGTCAAGAGTCAACTTGTCATCCTGTCCAAAGCGTTGTATACTTGAATTCAGTTGCGGGGGTTTTCTGAAACCCGGAGATTGCAACTGAGTCGTCCCCTAATTCCAATCCTAATTTTTATGGAGGAGAAAAACAAATGTTCAAAAAGCTCTACCTAGTTGTAGCAGTGTTGATCATTGCCAGCATGGCGCTTTCCGCCTGCCAGCAAGCTGCAACACCCGCCCCACAGGAACCGGCTGCACCGAAAATTAAGGTCTGTCAGGTCACCGACACTGGCGGTATTGATGACAAATCCTTCAATGCCACTGCCTGGAAGGGTGTTGAAGACGCCATGAAGGAGTTGGGCGTCGAGGGTAAATATCTGGAATCCCAGCAGCAGACCGATTACGAAAAGAATATCAATGCCTTCATTGAAGACGGCTGCGATCTGATCGTCACCGTTGGTTTCCTGCTGGGCGATGCCACCGCGGCTGCCGCACAGGCAAATCCGGATCAAAAGTTCGCCATTGTGGATTTCGCCTATGATCCGGCCTTCCCGAACGTGCTTGGTTTGGTCTTCGCCACCGATCAGGCCGCATTCCTGGCTGGTTATGCTGCGGCCGGCGCCACCAAGACCGGTAAAGTCGGTACCTTCGGTGGTATCCAGATCCCGCCAGTGACCGTCTTCATGGACGGCTTCGCCCTGGGTGTCAAGTACTACAACGAAAAACACGGCACCAATGTGGAAGTCCTCGGTTGGGATGTTGCCAGCCAAACCGGTCTCTTCACCGGGAACTTCGAAAGCACCGATGACGGCCGCCAGCTGGGTCAAACCCTGATGGATGAAGGCGCCGACATCATCATGCCGGTTGCCGGCCCGGTTGGTTTGGGTACCGCTGCCGCCGTGCAGGAACGCGGCAACGCCTGGGTCATCGGTGTGGACACCGATTGGACGATCAGCGCCCCGCAATTCGCGGATGTCGTTTTCACCTCAGTCTTGAAGAAAATGGACAACGCCGTATTCGAGGCTGCCAAAGAGGTTCTTGAAGGCACTTTCAAGGGCGGTCTGTATGTCGGCACGCTGGAAAACGACGGTGTGGGTATTCCTGAATTCCTGCCCGGCCGCATCTCCGATGAACTGAAGGCCGAACTCGAACAGGTCAAGGCTGACATCATCGCTGGCAAGATCAAGACAACCCCCTAATTCTCATCAAAGTTCGTAAAAAACAGGCTGGCTTTCAAGCCAGCCTGTTTTTTTTCTTACCAGACATCACTCTGGATGACTGGTGCGTCGGCTTTTGGGTCTTTGAGCCGTTTTGGGGTTGATCCGCCGCTGACGGACGGTGGTCTTTCCTGCGTTGGGGCTGAGGATTAAGGATAATTGATTGAGCGCATTCAGATCATATTCCCGCCGGCCGCACACATCACACACCCATGCCGGAAAGTCCGGTACAGTGATTAAATCCTCCCCCAGCCAGGTGTAATAGACGACACGCGTGCGGTGCATCTGCCCTGCCTGACATTCACTGCAGGGGATGAAGAATTCGGAGGGAAGCATTCTCTTGCGGTCAAACTTCATGGCTGATTCTTCGCAATCACTGTAATTTGGGTCGTCAATACCTTCATTTCTTCCAATGGCCAGTATACCACGAAAGCCTTGCCAACAATATTTTTTATTGGCACAAATCCCCAAGTATGCGAATCGGATGACTGATTGCGGTTATCGCCCAGCACAAAAACCTTGCCTTCGGGCACCTGCCATGAACCGGTATACATGGGCGGTGCGTTAATATAGGGTTCCCTAAGGGGATACCCGTTAACTTTGACCAGCCCGTCTGCAATTTCCACAATATCGCCCGGCAATCCGATCACCCTTTTGATGTAGTCTTCCTGTGGACTGTAATGAAAGACAACGATATCTCCGCGCTGGATTTCTCCAAAGCGGTAAGCCAGTTTATGCACCAGTACAAATTCACCCGGTTTGAGGGTCGGCTGCATGCTGATATTTTCTACCCTGACGCGCGCCACAACGGCATCAATCGCAAAATACAACACAAACGCCAGCAGCAGCGTTTGGAAGATCTCCCCAAGCGACTTCAGCCACGAGGAGGTCTTTTTTTCGCCAGTTTCAGGCGGCGTTTCTTCATGAAATTCAGGGAATGAGGATTGCACCGATCTCGCTCCACACCAATAACTTGACTTGGAAATGTCTCATCGCTCTGTCCTGAATGATTATATGCCCGCTGTTCAAAAGCGGCAAGGATTAATCCTTACGCAACCTCACACCGCAGGCTCGACAAAACAGGTCGCCGGATTCGGCCCGCCGACCGCACTGATGACAGTACACTACACTGCTGGATTCCTCAACTTTGTTGGTAGCTGCGGGACGCTTGTGACGGTATCGGCGAGAAGATGAGGTTCTGGGTCGGTCTCGTCGAATCAAGAACCACGAAACGAACACCACCAGCAGCACCCCACCAATCACCAGCAAGAAGACGGGTAGCAGGGCCGATGCCGAAGTTCGGCCGGGAGTATTTTCATCGAGCGGTTGAGCCGGTTGAACCGGTAACATTCCCACCGAGAGGGAATCATCGGCTTTTTCATAACGCACATTGACTTTGAAGGTCGTGCCAGTCTCTACTCTACCGACGGCGTTGGTGTAATAAATGAAACCATCACTCAACCGTTGCCCGGAATCGAAACCGGGATAGGCTTGCATCTTTTCAGCGTTGGTCGGTTGCTGAACCGAAACAACCAGATTTTGAACGCTGAAATCGCCGTTCCATTCGTAAGTAAATTTTCTCAGCGTATCTTCGCGTTCCAGACGGGGATCGTAGTACTCCACCTGTAAATTTGCCGATGGGGTCGTAAATGTGATCTGCAGCCAGTCCCCGCGCACTTCTGTCGTGTAGGTCAGGTTGTACAACAGACCGTCCACATCTTCCCATGCCACATTATAGGGCGCACCGGCAGCGCGGGGAATACGCAAACTGATTTGGGCCGGCAGGCTGACACTGCTTGCCAGACTGAGCCGGTAAATGACCAGCACATCCGGCCGGTCATACTCGGGCAGTATCTGAATCACCAGACTTTCCAGCGGAGTCCTGCTCTGTGCCTGAGCAGGTTGAGATACCAGCAATCCGAATAAAACCAGAATGAAGAGGCACTTTCGCGCAATGGACATCTTTTCCATCCATCCTTTGGGATAGAGGGTATCTTACCATAATCGGTTCGTTTTTTGAAATCCCAGCCTCATCAAAATCGAGTATAATTTTGGGGATCGGACTAGGAAAGGAAGCATCACCTTGCGTCGCAGGCGATCAGTCGAAGACCTAACGGTTGAGGAATTAAGGCAAATCCTTGTGGAAAAGCGTCGCGCCGAACGAGAACAACGGCTGGAGCGCTTTCGACGTACTGGCAGGGTTGTCAGAGTTGAGCCTCAGCCCAGCCTATCTGCATTCCAATCCATCCAGCCGCTTGGAGAAATGGAAGCCGAGCTGGAAGGAGCAACTCCCCGCCGCAAACAAAACCGCTGGTTGGATCGTTTGCTGCTTTTTGTTGAAATTGCTGCTGTGCTGGGGCTGGCATTCGTTTTACTCAACGGAATGAACCTGATCCGCAGCCTGAATCAGGAAGTTGCAGCCGCCTTGCAGCAGCCCACGCTCACGCCCACTCCGCTCATTCAGGCAGTCGTGCTGCCTTCCGGTCACACACCGCCGAATTCTCCCGGCGGGGTGCGCCCCAACGACGCCGAAATTCCGGAACATTTACGCCCCCTCGTTCAAACCTTTGCCAGCCTGCCCATCCCCACCCCCAGCCCGGAACAAGCCGTTCGCATCCAAATTCCTGCCATTGGAGTGGACGCACCTGTTGTTCAGGGGGATGGCTGGGAACAACTCAAGAAAGGGGTTGGCACCATGATCGGCTCACCCAACCCGGGGCAGAAGGGTAATCTGGTGCTTTCAGCCCATAATGACGTATTCGGTGAAATTTTTCGCGATCTCGACAAACTGAAAAAAGGCGATGAAATCATTGTCTACACCAGCCAGCGGGCTTTTGTGTATGTGGTGCAACAATCTCAAATTGTGGAGCCCACCCGCGTGGAGGTGCTTGCGCCCACCCGCGAGCCAGTGGTCACCCTAATCTCTTGCTACCCCTATATGGTCAACACCCATCGCATTGTGGTTACCGCAAATTTCGTTGAACAACGATAAATTCTTTTTTGAGGAGTCCTTAATGGCAAAAAAACAAAAACGCCGTGTGTCATCCAGCGAATCGTTGGTGCGTGAAAGTCCTGTGAAGACTGCATCCGCCCCAACCGGTCGTTATTCTTCAAGCAGCAGCGAATTCAATCCTGATTACACCCCCATCATCAAAGACTTGAAACGGATTGGCCTTCTGGCAGGTTCGTTCTTTGCGGTTCTGATTATCTTGTCGTTCTTCCTCCGTTAAACCCGCAGGATTCCCGAGAGAATCGGAGATTAACCGCCGGTTGCGACTGCCACCAGCGTCAATCGGTCACCGTCTTTAGGCGAATCGCTCATGAGAAAGGCTGGCTGAGCCATTTCTCCATTAATGATGAAAAGGTTGGAATTCAACAAGGCCTTTTTATCCTCCTGTATGATTATTCCAACCATATCGGGGTACTGCTCTGCCAGCCATTCGACAATTTGACCGAACGTAATTCCGTGCGGAAATTCAACCTCAATCGCCGGCACACCGGCGATGTATTTTGCCAGATTGGTGAATTCAATCGTAACCCGAATAGAACTCGGCTGCACGGTACTCATCATCACTTGAAACAGAACGAGAATAACACCGCCCCCAGCGAAGTTCCTACCCACCAGTATTCCTGCATGATTTGTGGAAACGAAGTCGCCTGACGGGCGGCTAATCCCACCAGCATTAAAGCAACGGCAATTCCAACCAGTACCCAACTGCGAATTTCATATCTCGGCTTGTTGGGGTCGGGCAGGGCAACCTTGGCGCCTTTACCCGCTTTTTTGGCCTTGAGCGCCTGCTCACGCTCCAAACGGCGTTTCCTGCCGCGCAGCATGGCCAGGCGCAAATAAAAGAATAGCATCGCCACAGCCGTGATTGCCAGTCCAAAATCGAATTTCATTCCAATCCTCCAAAATCCTTCTTCCAGACGTATTTGAGAACCGTGTTATAAAAGGTCTGCATGGAAGGTTTTGGCCCTTCCTTTATACGGAGCATCCTGCAACGCGGCGTGATTTCAACCAGCATGGTCCCGCTTTCACTCAATTCAGTGGGCACTTTTTCAAGGGCAAATACGCGAGTGTTGGGAATGCGCACCATCGGCAGACGTTTCTCGGGCGTTTGCAGCAAGGCCATCATGTAAAATTCATAATTGACCGTAGGAGTGGGCAAGCGCACCAGCACCACCCGCGACTTTTTTTGGGGTATCTCCCGAATTTCATACTGAGCGCCAGCAAATGAGGAGCATTTGGAATCATCCAGCCGCTCCCCGACATGATCCCACCAGAACTTGAGAAACTTCAACCCGTCGCGCTCCAAATATTCCAAAAATCCTTTGGTTTGAGAGTGAAACAGAGTCGGCAGAGCTTCATGGCAGAAGTTGTAATGCTGGCTCTTGTTCTTATCCATTCGTAGTACTCCTCATGTATCCAATCTCTTTCGCAATAAACTCATCCAACGTGGTGGGTTGCCTTCCTAAAAGCATCCTGAGGACGTTTGGATTACTACGCATACCGAACTTTTCGTAATAAAGGAACATTTTCAATAAGGTGCTGACTGCGTACTCGGACATTCCCGCTGCAAGCATTTTACGCTGCCATTCGTTGCGGTCCATTTCAACGGCTTCAACGAGTTTCCCGAAATAATTGGAAAGTCGCCCAGCCAGATCCCGCGCCGAAAGAGCTTCCGATCCGCTCAACTCATAAATGGCATATTCATGGGTTTTCTCCAAGAGCACTTTGACAGCCGCCTCAGCAACATCCTTCAAATCTACCTGACTGAGCCGGGCATCAATCGAGTAGGGTACCGCATAGATTCCTTCCTGTACGATGCTTTGCCAATAGCCCAGCAAATTTTGCATGTAAACAGCCGGTTGGAGAATGGTAAAAACAAGCCCGCTGCTGAATAGACGCTCTTCTACCCGCATTTTTTGCCAGTGATGCGGCATTTCTTCCACATGGGGGTGGATAACCGAATGATAGACAAACCGCTTCACCTCATTGCGTTGGGCTGCGCGGATCAGATTTTCGGCTATCCGCAATTCGTCCGGACTCATATTGGGCGGAATATGATACACGACGCTCACGCCTCGCATGGCTCGCTCTGCTAACGAGCGATCATACAGATCGCCAATGATGAAATCATCTATACCCATCTGACGCAGGGACGGCGTGTAAGCATCCTGACGCACCCAAGCCCGAACCATTCCGCCTTTTTTGACCAGCGCTTCACAAACCGCAACCCCGGTTTTTCCACCTGCCCCGGTAATCAGGATTTTTTCCGTATCACTCATCGCCACCTCAGTATTATATTCCAAAAAAGGCTCCCGATGCCTTGCGGATGACATCGGGAGCCGTGGTCGAACAGCCTGGAAGAGGCCGCTCCTACGGATGTTCAAATCCGCCGGCGGCTTCCCTACTTATTCAGAACGTTGAGCCGTTCTACCGGTGGTTTCCAGACATTGGTGATGAGGTTGAGCAGGATACCAACGACTGCACCGGTAGCAATCGAAGGCCAACCGAAGGGGAACAGGCCCTTGAGGATCGGAATCGGCAGGAAACCACCCTCGTAACCGATGTTACCACCGATACCGATGATCAGGATGGCAGCGCCGATGGCCAGCTGCTTGGGATCGAACAGGTTGACCTTTTCCGCCAGCATCAGAGCAATACCCTGCATGCCGATGACGCCGAACAGATAGATGGACAAACCACCGGAAACCGCGGTTGGGATGGTCGAAACCAGATCCGCCAGCGGGCCGATGAAGCCCAGCAATACCGAGATCAAACCTGCCGTAATCAGCACCGGGCCGGAGTAGTTGCGGGTGATCACCATCAGCGAGTTGTTCTCACCGTAGTTGGTACCGGCGGTCGAACCGAAAATACCATTGACGAGGTCATTCAAACCGTCAATCATCAGGTTGATCCCAATGTAGCGGTTGAGGCGCAGTTTTTCGCGACCCTGTTCCTCGGCCAGATGGTCCACATACAGGCTGATCTGGTACAGGTGGGCTGTGGATTCGGGAATGGTGGCGATGGCCATTACACCCACACCGAAGATCACTGTCAGGGTCAGGTCGCTGGCAAAATTGGGGAAAGTGAATTGCGGGGCGCGGAACAGCGCCGACTGACCCAGCAGCGAGAAGTTGACCAGACCAAACGGGATGGCCACGATGTAGCCGACAATCGCCGCCAGCAAAATTGGCAGCATGCCAATGAAGCCTTTACCCTGCAAGTAAACCGAGAAGATGAAGGCTGCCAGCAAGGTGATCAGGGATACCGTCCACCAGGTCATGTCACCGGTCAGGATACCACCCGCCACACCGGAGGACATGTCCAATGCCGCCTTGCCCAGACCAATACCAATGGTGCAGGCTACCGAACCGGTTACCACGGGCGGCAACACCTTGTCGAGGGCTTCTTTACCACCCGATACACGGATGATCAAGCCAACGACAATGTTGATCACGCCGGTGGCGATGAAACCGGTCTGAACGATGGATAGCAAAGCCGGGTCGGCTGGCACGCCAAAGGTCGGTTTGGTGATGGCGGTAACGGCTGCAATGTAGCTGAAGGACGAACCATAGTACAGCGGAATGTAATTGCCAATCGCTAGTTTGGAGGCAATCAACGCCACCACCGTACCAAAGCCGGTTACCGTCAACACGGTGCTGACCGGGAAGCCCATCAGCAGCGCGCACAGCACCGTGGCCGGGAACATGGTAATCACATGCTGGAAGCCCAGCAGAATCATGCGCCCAACCGGCGGGGTATCCTGTGGCAGATAACCCAGAATTGCTGGTTTTTGAACATCAGTTGCCATTGAAGTCTTCCTCCCTTGAAGAAAGAATGGATAGAATGAATTGAAAACTGTGGGTTGGGAATTGGGTCCGGAACAACTGTCCGTACTTGATCAGGAACATCCTCTCCTCTTTGCGGATTTAAGTGGACATCCGAACCACGCATTGGGTGGAAATATGGATTTTTTTCTCGATAGGCACCTCCTTTCCTTTCAGCGGTATCAACCGCTGCAACCCCGGAATAAAATGGCCAGAAGTACTAAAACAGTAACCAGAGGGATGATGTACATGAGCAAGCGAACCTCTGGTATTTTAGTTAAACCCCCCGCCATGTCTTTGGCTACGGCAGCGGCAAATTCCGTTTCAGACGGGGGTTTGAAGTCAACAACCTCACTGCCGCTAGCTTTGGCAGCAAGGCGGGCTTCCAAGGCTTTGTCCAGGACTTCGAACGCCTGACGGATCATGGTTTTGGCAACCGAGTCGATCATCCGCTGACCCACACTTGCCAGCGCACCCCCGATGTTCATATCACCTTCATATTTCATCAGGGTCGTGCCATCACCTTGATCAATGAACTGTACTCGACCCACACCTTTGGCAAAACCGGGCGTACCGCGCCCATCCACCGTCAGCGTGCAGGATTCGGGTTCAACTACATCAGAAATGACTAATTTCCCGGTAAAAGAGCCAGAAACTGGGCCAATCCGTACGTTCATGGCGCCTTCATATTCATTTTCGGCAACCATTTCCAGCTTCTGGGTTCCCGGTAAAGCACTGGCTAACACTTCGGGATCGTAGAACATCTCCCAGACTGCTTCGCGGGGACCGTTAAAAACGTGCTCGCCTTCCAGTTTCATTATAAGTAATCCTCCATCAGAGATTTAATATAGATTCGGATACAGGATCCGTTCATGGCGAAGGGCGTTATGCGCCCTTCGCCTGTTGAACATAAGTAAAGATACGGCTGGGGGAAAGCGTATCGCGGTCGAACTCCACACCAGTGTCCTGCAATGCGTTTTCCACCGCTTGCACGAACACCGCAGGAATCGGGATGGCGCCAGCCTCACCCACGCCTTTGAGACCCAGCGGATTGAGCGGCGAGGGCGTTTCCATGTGACCCAGCAGCAGTTTCTTGGGCATGTCGGTTGCCTGCGGGAACAGATAATCCATGAACGAAGCGGTTACTAACTGACCGTTTTCATCATAGATCAATTCCTCATAGAAGGCATCCCCAACGCCCATCTGGATACCGCCATGAATCTGCCCATCCACCACCATCGGATTGACCGGAGTACCGCAGTCATGCACGAAGGCCATCTTTTCCAGGCTCACTTGCATGGTTTCCGGATCTACTTCCAGAATCAAACCAACCGCACCTGCTCCGGTTGCGCCGTAGGGCGGGCCGTAATAAGCCACCGCTTCCAAACCGGGTTCGCTACCGGGCTCCATTGTGCCACGCATCGGGTTGGCAAGGGTTGCCAGTTCGCCCAGCCCAATAAACTTGGATGGAATATCGGCCACCCTTACGACACCATCCGCCAGTTCCAGCTCTTCTTCCGGCGCTTCCAGAATCTTGCTGGCCAGTTTGAGCGCCTTCTGACGCACTTTTTGAGCTGCCAGATGAGTGGCCGTACCGGCAACGGTAATGCCGCGGCTGGCAAAAGTACCGGCGCCCCAGCCAAAGTAGCCGGTATCACCGGTGATGACTTTGACATCCTTGACATCCACTCCCAATTGATCGGCCACGATCTGAGCAAAGGTGGTGTAATGCGCCTGCCCCTGCGAAGTATAACCGGTGGTTACAACAACCTTTCCGTTGCCGCCCACAGTTACCCGTGCCCCTTCGTAAGGCCCAACCCCTGTGCCTTCGCTGAAACAGGCAATTCCTATACCGACCTTCTTGCCTTCGGCGCGCAGTTTGGGCTGCACTTCTTTGACGAAGTGATCATATTCGATCAATTCGAGCGTCTTTTCAAAAGCGGAGGGATAATCGCCGCTATCCAGCACGCCTTCAACAAAGTCCTGCCCAATGATGCTGGTATAGTAGGGATAGGCATTGGCGGGCAGCAGATTCTTGCGGCGGATTTCTACCGGGCTCATTCCCAGTTCTTTGGCAGCCGCATCCAGCATGCGTTCCATCACAAAAACACCATACTGACGGCCGGCGCCGCGTACCGGCGTAACGATCATCTGGTTGGTAAACACCACATAGAACTCGGTCAGGAAGTTTGGCACGCGGTAATTGGTAACCGTGTGGGTTTGGGTGTTGAGCGGCACGGTCATCATGTAAGGATTGTAAGCGCCTGTATTGTGGTAGAAGAGGTCCTTGAGGCCTACAATCGTGCCATCCCGCTTCACGGCAATTTCGCAGTAATGTACCTGATCGCGTTCGGAGGTGGTGGCCAAAAAGTTTTCGCGCCGGTCTTCAAACCATTTGATCGGCCGATCTAATTTCATCGCCAGGTAGGTGATGAGGACATCATCCGGCAGCGAGGTGTTGATTTTCGGGCCAAAGCCACCGCCGGTATAGGGCGTGATCACTCGTACCTGACTTTCAAACAGCCCCAGCCGGGCAGCGGTTTGATTGCGCAGCGCGATCACCGATTGCGTACCGCACCAGATCGTCATTTGCTTGGCATTTTTGTCCCATTGGACAATGATGCCACGATTTTCCATGGCTGCGCCAGCATTGCGGTTGATGAAGAACTTGCGCTTGATCACCAGATCGGCTTCTTTGAGAGCCTGCTCCCACGAACCGCGCTCCTGCCGCACGTGACCGGCCTCGTTGGAAGGCAGGTCTTCATGCACCAGCGGCGAATCCGGCTGAAGCGCTTTTTCCAGATCCACCACAGCTTCCAGCGGTTCGTAATCCACATAAATTAAGTCACAGGCGTCTTCGGCAATATAGCGCGATTCGGCAATGACGATTGCGACCGGTTCGCCTGCGTAGCGCACTTTGTCTTTGGCGATCGGCATGGTTGGGCGGGCGGCATAGGTAGCGCCTTTGATGGCCGTTGGTGGCGGCACCTGGAGCGGACCGGGTTTGATATAATCCCCAAAATCTTCAGCGGTGTAGACCCCAATTACGCCCGGCAGTTTGCGCGCTTCGCTGACATCAATGCTCTTGATGCGGGCATGAGCATAATCGGAACGCTTGAAAGCGGCATGAAGCATGCCCGGAAGTTCAATATCATCCAGAAATTGCACATTTCCGGTGATTAATTCCGGATCTTCGATCCGTAAAATGGATTGATGAACGTATTTACCTGCCACGGTTGCTTCTCCTTTCATCCTCTAATGAGACGCCATCTTTTGGGCAGCCAGTTTTACCGCCTCGATGATATTGAAATAGCCGGTACAGCGGCAGAAGTTGCCATCAATCGCCTCACGGATTTCTTCTTCGGTTGGGTTGGGATTATCGCCCAAATAATCTACCAGCGACATCAGAAAACCGGGGGTGCAAAAACCACATTGCAGGGCGTGTTTTTCAATGAACGCCTGCTGAATGGGGTGGAGGTTATCCGGCGTTCCCAAAGATTCCACCGTCTGAATTTCGTGCCCGTCGGCCTGTACGGCGAAGATGGTGCATGATCGCACCGCTTCACCGTCCATCAAAACGGTGCAGGCGCCGCACAAACCATGTTCACAACCAACGTGCGTGCCGGTCAATCCCAGATCATGGCGGATAAAATCGCTCAGCAGAAGACAGGGCTCCACCTCACGCTCATACTGCACGCCATTTACGGTAACGTTAATTTTGACTGTCTGAGCCATGTCATCCTCCTTTTACTTTGCTCGCTCGAAGGCTTCGGTCAGGCCGCGTCGCACCAGCACTTTAACCAGATGCCGCCGGTATTCTGCCGTGCCGTGAATATCCGTGCCGGGGTCAACTTCATCTTTGGAAATTTTCTCGGCCACTTCGGCAATCGCTTCAGCCGTCGGCACATTTCCAACCAGAATCTTGCGGGCCGCCTGAGAAAGAATGGGGGTTTCGCCGACGCTGAACAGAACTACCCGTGCATCCTTGCAGCGTTTATTTTCGTCCACCACAACTACGCTGATCACGGCCGCTTGGGCATAACCGCCTCGCTGACGGGAAACTTGCTGGTAAGACGCCCCGCTGCCTTTCGCCATCGGCGGCAAGACCACCTCCGCCAGCATCTCTTCTGGTTCCAGCACGGTCATAAAGGGTCCCATGAAGAATTCTTCTGCGTTCACCCAGCGCTCACCGCCCTGTTTGCGCACCAGAAAACGAGCCTGCAGAGCAACCGATAATGCCGGAATTTGGGCAGCCGGATCGGCATGGGCAATCGCTCCACCGAAAGTGCCGCGGTCGCGGATCTGCGGATGGGCAATATGTTTGACCACGTAGGGAATAATTGGGAATCGTTCCGCTACCAGCGGGTCTTTTTCCACTACGCTGTCGCGGGTCATCGTACCGATTGCCAGCCCGCCGTCAGCGGTGGGCTTGATATAAAACAATTCTTTGACCTTATTCAGATCAACCAGCGCAGCCGGGCGCGCCATGCGGAAGTTCATTGCCGGAATCAAACTTTGACCGCCGGCAAGCACCTTCCCGTCATACCCCAGGCTTTGCAGGTTCGCAAGCGCCTCCTCTACGCTGGTTGGCGCATAATACTCAAAAGGTGCCGGTTTCATATAGTTATTACCTCCTCGAGAGGGCTACTAAAAGTCCTGATTTGAATGAAAGAAAAAAGGAAATTTTTTCCTGTCTGATTACACCGTTAATCGGAGATTAATATTATGGCGGCAGCCCTCAAAAATTGCAACTTTTTGAGGGCTGCCAATTTTACCGTTTATCCTTCCTTGAAGGCTACAAAGCGGCCCCACATCGATTCGGCTTCCATCGCTTTCTGCACAAAGCAGCCGATATAATAGCGTCCGCTGGGGGCATCCGCAATCTGGTAACCCAGATTCTCCGCATGCACGATCTTCTTGGGGAAGAGATTGAGGTGCATGTCCTGATAATACTGATCGAGCGGGAACATCTCATCCCATGACTTGCCAAAGTCGCGTTTGAGTTTTTCATTGGCTTCTTCGAAAGTCTTGGGGTGCCAGATGCGCTGAATGGTGTTCATCGGGTGATCGGCCGCCACGCAGTCCACTCCGATCCATTTGATCTTTTTCTCGGCGGCCCACTGGGCAAAATCAGCCGAGGGGCCGGGATGCTTGATCATGTAGCGGAACTCATCCGAATCCGGGCTAATCCAGCCGTACTTGTACCAGCCGGTTTTGATGATGAGAATATCGCCTTCGCGCACTTCCACCACTTTCTCGATCATCTCCGGCGAATACACGCTGGAATTGCTGACCATGTCAGAAATATCGGCAATCACACCCGGGCCGACCCACTCTTCCAGCGGCACCTGTCCAATCGTGCGCCCATTGGGATAGAAGTGCTTTTCGCCGTCCATGTGGGTTGCCAGATGGATGGAGGCATTGCAGATCGAGCCGTTGCGAGCCATGCCGTAATGAGCGCCGCCCACCCGCTTGAAGTACTTGACGGTCAACGGTTCATAGTTCGCCCACTGCGGCGAGCGCACCGAGAACGGCACGGTCATGTCAATCATCTGAGCGCGGTCCATTGCCTCGTAGAACTCTTTTTCATCCATCCACTCCGGCGGCTGATAGGCAACCACCCGCGCCCAGGCCGTTTCCACTTCCATGAAGGGGATCGGCATGACCGCAATCCACGCCCGCTGATTCTTGAGTTGGTCAATATCGCCAACAATCGACTCGACGAAGAGGAGATGATTCTTGGGCAGGGTGATATGAGTCATCTCATAGTACCAGTCCTGCGGGAACATCTCATCCCAAGTCTTGCCGTATTCTTTGATTAACTTGGCTTCGGCTTTCTTGAACTCGTTTTCATGCAGCCGGCGGATGGGGGTATTCATCGGGTGTTCAGCGCAGCCACAATCCACCCCAATCCACTTCAACTTCATATCCAACGCCCATTGGAAGAACTCCGGTGAAGGGCCGGGATGGCGCACTAGAAAGCCGAACTCTTTGGATTCGACGCCACCCTGCGCGTTCGGGTTGTACACATCCGGCTGGTCCCAGGAATAGCGGTGGTAACCGGTATTGATGATCAGAATGTCACCTTTGCGCACATCGGCCTTTTTCATGATCATTTCCGGAGTGTAGAGGCTATAGTCCGAAACCATGTCGGAAATATCCACCACCACACCCTGACCGCACAGATCACTCAACGGAATATCCGAGATCGCCCGCCCGCCGGAATGGAAGGCCGTTTCGCCAACCAGATGGGTACCCACCGTGTTGGACCAGTTTAGAATCTGACCATTGGCGCCAGCGCCGCCGCCATACGCCCCGGTGACGCGCTTGAAGAAGTGCACTTCCAGCGCCTTATCGCCGGGGAAGGGCGGCGTAAAAATACTGCATCCCTGGGTCAGGTCATACAATTTGGCTTCCGCCATCATTTTGATAAACTTTTCACGATCCATGTTTTCCCTCCAATCCTGATCGAAACAATTAGATTCCGTACTTGTCGGCAAAGGCAATCAGTGCGTCTTCAAATGCCGACATTGGCATACTCACCACACCAGCGCCTACCTGTCCGACACCGGGGTCTTTGTGGGCCACACCCGTGTTCACGCGCGGCGGGAGTTGTTTTTCAACCACCTTGCGAATATCCACACCCGTTGGCGTGCCGCGAAAATCGAGATAGGGGATGGTGTAGTATTTATGTTCAGCCGCGGTAATCTCGTACATATCCAGTGTGGTGCGAATGGCATCCTGCGCTGAACCGCCAATGAAGGTTACAATGGCCGGAGCGGCAGCCATGGCAAAGCCGCCAATTCCCACCGTTTCGGTGATGACGCTGTCGCCAATGTCCGGATTGGCATCTTTCTCGGTGAAGCCGGCAAAATACAAAGCCTTGACATGCGGCGCCGGTGCAGTAAACCAGCGGTCGCCCAATCCGCTGACCTTCAAACCGAAATCCGTGCCATTGCGGGCCATAATCGAAACTACCGTGCTGCCTTCGACACCGTGCGAGGCCATGGAGGCCGTCTTGCAGCCAGCCATCACCGGATTTAAGATGGTCAGCGCATTTTCTGCCATAAACTTCAGCACATCGAAGGCCACATCGGCGTTCTTCGCCACTTTGGCAACGTGGGCTGCCAGCTGGCTGGTGAACAGAATGGATGCCGCATCCAGGCGGTTGTGGCCGTCATCACCCATGTGCAAGGCTTTTCCCAGCAGAGAGCGCAGGTCCACCCCGCCGCTGGATTTCAAGGCCGCATCTACGGTTGGGCCAAGCACGTCATTCAACCAGTGCATGCGCTGAATCACGTCTTCGCTGTAGGCTCCCATGCGCATCACCTTGCCGCGCCCTTCGTTCAACCCGGAATAGGCCTTGTTGCCAAAAACCTGATCCTCGACAATGTAAACCATCATTTTGGAAGATATGACTCCCGCCATTGGGCCGACCGAGTTGTAATCGTGGCAGGGAGCAAATTTGAACTTGCCGGAGGCCAGCATGGCTTCGGCTTCCTGCGGGTCTTTGGCTTTGCCTTCGAACAGCAGAGCGCCAATCATGTTGCCTTTCATCGGGCCAGCCATGCGTTCCCAGGTAACCGGTGGACCGGCATGCAGCAACAGATCTTCCTTCATGCCCGGTATGACCTCGATGGCCGGGGCCACACCCACCACCACCGGTCGAGCTTCTATCATGTTTTCAACAGCCTTTTTATTGGCTTCCTCGATATTGATCATATTGCTCCTCCAAAAGTTATTTTGCCAAACCGTTCTGTGTTACCCGGCAGATGAGAGTTTTTTCATTCGTTCCAGAATACCAGCCAATTTTTCGTTGCCACCTGCTGGCGGACGCCAATCCACATGCACCACCGGCGTTTCCTGAGCGGTCAGATTTTCGGCAAACGATTCCAAACCTACATTGAACGCCTTGACCGGCTTCTTGAGCACTTCCAAGTCCACCGGTGTAGCGGTTAGCGGGGCTTCGTCCTTTGGTTGGTTGAGAGCCTGAATGATTTGACCGGCATAGCGCACGGCAGCTTCGTTGCTGGTTTCAACCCATGCCCCGCTTTGTTTCAACTGGCGGATCTGATGGCTGAGTTTCTGCGGATCTTCTTCCGTACCGGTGCAAACGACCACGACTTCGAGATAACGGCCTGCTTTCTCGGCTTTGGCTTTAGCTTCGGCAATGGCGGGACCCAATTCGCTGGCCGGGTCGGGGTGAGAGCCAAACCCAATCACCACATCCAGGAAAATCACCGCCACTTCGGGATCATCCGCTTCTTCCAGTAGGCGGCGGATGCGCAGGTCATTATCCATCATCGGATGCAAACGCCCAACGGTGAATTCATCCTCACCGAGGTCAACAATGGTATGTTCCACGCTGACCAGCGAGTCTTTCAGTTTGTTTTCTTTGTTGATTGGCGCGTTGGCATAGACTTTGGGCACGTATTCCGTCAGCAGGTGCTGCGCCTCGTAGGCCAGGGTACCGCCGGAGAACAAACCCCGCAAATACTTTTGACCGGGGGCAAAGCGAGCAATCGGCAATTCCGGTTCACCTTCCAACACCGGTGGATTCTTGGCAAGTTCCACTGCCAGCGCCGCCGCATCATCCAATCCGGACGCAAAGAACAGATTGCCCACCCGCCGCGAGATGGGTGTGCGGCCGATAAAGTTCACCACCACTGGCTTGCCGGCTTTGCGTGCCACCCGCAGCACCTGATCGGCCACTTTGGGGGAAGGCGGCTTGGAAACCAACACGATCACTTTGGTATCCGGGTCACGGCTGAGGGCATCCAGTCCCATCAGAAAAGTGACGCCACCCACCTTTTCAGAGAGATCGCGCCCGCCCGTGCCGATCCCAAAGGTCATACCGCCTCCCAATTGGTCAATCCGCGAGGCAACCTGCTGTAAACCGGTACCGGCAGCTGCCACCACACCAATCGGCCCGCGGCGCACCTTATTGGCAAAGCCCAGTCCAGTACCGTTGATCATGGCCGTACCGCAGTCCGGCCCCATCACCAGTAAACCCTTTTGAGCTGCTTCTGCCTTTAAATAAATTTCCTCTTCAACGGGCACATTGTCGCTGAAGAGGAAAACATGCTTGTTAAGTCGTAGCGCTTCACGGGCGACACCGGCAGCATAACGTCCGGCAACCGAGACCAGCACCCAGTTGGCATCCGGCATCATACTCTGGGCGCCTTCCAGACTGCGCGGCCGGTAATCCTGCTGAATACTGGACTTGCGCGCTGAAAGCAGTTCATCCACCCGCTGGAGGGCGTCGCCGGCAGATTTTTCATCACCGGCGCGTACCACAATCACCAGATCATTTTCTTTCGCCTGCTCAACTTCCGTGGTAACCAGATTGACCCGCGCCAGCAATTCTTTGTTGGTGGGTGTACCCATGATCACACCCGCATCTTCCACACCCGGTAAATCCGCCAGCGACCGCTGCAACTGCATCAAAACTGCCGAGTCGTAATAAACACCGCTGCGAATTTCAGCCTTGATCACGCTCATCTTTCACTCCTGTCATTGAAGTCGTTCAAGCCAACCGATCGGAATTTCCAGATCATGGGTTGACTTTGAACATGAGACAAAAACAAATAATCCACCTTCAGGGATTGACTGAAATGGAGATCTCGTTTTCGAATATTAAGATTGGGGAAAATTATCAGATCGTTCGATGGCACCGATGAACTCAGTCGAGATCTGTTTAGCGAATAAATGTTGGACAACTGACAATTTGAGTATATCACTTTAGAAAACCAGAGTCAATCTGACCTGCTCTGTGACACCCTTTCGTTCACTGGCTTGACCCGCCCGTGAGCAAGTCAAGCCAGTTTGTATGCGAAACAAAACCCTTAAAGTTCCAATTTCTCCGGAACGCGCAACACCGCATTGGCTTTGCGTACTTCTTCCGGCACATCAAAGTTCAGGTCATTACCGACCGCATCCACCAGATATTGTTTGAGCTGGACGTTCCAGTGATCCTGATTGACGTAGAAAACCTTGGCGCCACCCAGTTCGTGCTGATACTCCGGCCATGGTTTGGTGGGTTGCGCCATTGCCAGGCCAGCCATGCGCCATCCGTTGTAGCTTTCAAAGGTTGACCACCACTCTTTTGCCTTGCAGATTTCCATGGCGTAGTAGGTTTTGGCGTAGTACATCGCCCAACCAACCCGCCCGCGGCGGGAAAAGGCCATTGTATGCAGGCTAATCGCCAGGTCTTTATTCCAGAAACGCCCATTGGCGAAACCAACAAATTCACCGTCAATCAAACCCAGGATGGTAAAGGCATCCTTGATGCGCTTCCGTTTGACCGCCAGAATTTCACCATAAACGCGCACGCCCACAATGTCGTAAAAATCTTTCTCAACCTTCATCACCCGCTCCATGAAGCCAAGCAGGGTGGGAATATCCTCTTCCGTCATCGAGCGGAGGTATAGGGTGCGGCCATCCTTGAGCAGGAAGGTTGCTTCCGGCCATGGCGGCAACTGCATGGGGTAACCCTGCAAAATCGCCTCAACTTCACCAATATCAATCGTCAAAGTGTCAACGGAAACGGGAGTTGGGGGAGTAAGTTTCATTTGTTTTGCTCCTTATAAAAGTGGGATTAACGGAAGGTTTCCAATTCTCTAATTGCGCTGGGCGAATCAAAGAAGTGGAAACAAAACAACCCGCATGGCATTAACGCCTGCTGGACGGGTTTTCCTATTGAATTATTTGGAAATAAAAATAGTAATGCCTAATGAAACTGTAGGGTGAAGTATTTTTATTATAGTCAATCCGAAAAACTCAGTCAATAACACATGTAATTACACCGGCGGATAATTGTCATACAAATTGTCGGCTATGTTCTGTTCAGGGCTGAAGCTCAGCCAGCTGCCCCTCAATCATTTCAATCAGGTGAGCCAGCGGAGGCGGACCGATGATCTTCTCGCCGTTCAGCCAGAAGGCCGGGGTGACACTGAAACCATGTTCTCCCGCCCTGCGCATGTCGAATTCTACCTTGCGTCGCATTTCATTTCCGTCCAGACATTGATTGAAGGCTTGCATGTCCAAACCCAACTGCACAGCATAGGTTCTCAAGGCATCCACTCCCAAACCCAGCTCCTGCTCGAACAGCAAGGCGTTATATTCCCAAAAACGCCCCTGATTGTGCGCACACTGCCCTGCCTCCGCCGCCTTGATAGAGGCTGTGCTGCGCCTGGCATTATCTCGCCAGACGAACAGCACCTGTTCAGGGTATTTCTGGAATAATCCCTCCCGCACCTGAGCCCGATGCCACAGGCGACAGGCTTCGCAGGCATAATCCCCATACTCGATCAACACAACCGGCGCATCCGGGTTTCCCAGTGTTGGGTCATCCAGCAGGCGCTCTTCGGCAACGACGGGATAATTCGGTCTGGGAATCAGCAAGACAACCAGCAGTAAACCAGCGATGAAGGCCGCAATCCCAAACACCGGATTTTTCTTCAGCAAACTCATTCTCAAGGGGTTCATTCTCCTCCTCCTTACCTGCAATACCATCCGAACAAAATCAATCGTACACGCCAATCATTTTGCCATCTTTGAACGAAAAATGGGCGGGCAAGTGGCTTCAATGGCTATTGACAAAATCAGTATCGTTCATAAAATTATACTCAAGTTCAAGTTCATAAACTACGAAATGCAAAACGATTCGCTGGTTACAACTGCCATACGCACCTTGCGGCTGGTGGAGCTTTTCCTCAGCCACCCTGAAGGTCTAACCCCGCAGGAAATTCTTCCCCAAATGGGAATTTCGCGGGGAGCCTTGTTTCTCCTGTTGCGCACCCTCAAGAGCGCCGGTTATCTGGAACAAAGCGAACGACGCGGACGTTACCGGGCCGGCCCTCGCTTGATGGCTTGGCGCGCCACCAGCAGTGAATTTCATCAAACGCTGATGGATGCCTTCTATCAGGAGTCGCGCCACCACGCCTGCCCTGAAACGCTGCTGATTGCCGTGCCGGCCTCGCAGGGTTTGCTGGCGCTGGCCCAGGTGGAAAGCCGCCAAACCGTGCGTAGCGCCTACCCGCTTGGTGAGGTGATTGCCAGAGGGAACGCTGCTGAGTTTCTGTTCCAATCTCCGCCTGCCCCCGAGATCATTCGCAATGGCTATGCCCTCCATTGTACCGTTGAAACCATCGAACTGGCTTTGCCGGTTTGTCCGGATGGGATTCATCCACAAGCCAGCCTGCTGCTGAGCGCTCCTGCGTTCCGATGGACAGAAGAAGACTTGCTCGCCCAATGTCTGTCCGACTTGCGCGCGCTGGCAGCCCGGCTCTCGTACCGCCTTGGCGCAACGACCTACACACCCTATCAGGTCACCCCGCCTGCCGAGTTGATCACCGAAGCGGCGCTGACCCCCGCCGAGATTGGCAGGTTTTTGCAGGGACCGTGGACGGCTCGGTTGGCCTGCCTGCGCCCGGACGGTAAGCCGCATGTTATCCCCGTTTGGCAGGAATGGGACGGCAAAGCCTTTTACCTGATCGCCTGGCAGGGCTCCTTGTGGGCTGAGTATCTCCTCAACAACCCGGAGGCTTCACTGACCATTGACGAGCCGTGGCCGCCGTTGCGCCGGGTTTCGGCGCGCGGCAAGGCTGTGGCCTTACCTTTTGCAAAAGACGATCCGCGCCTCTCGAATCTCCTCCAACGCCTTTCGCAGCGCTACCTCGGTGATACAACTCTCTCCCCTTCCGGCGATCAGATTCAACAGGTCTTTCAAATCATCCCCGAAACCCTGCGCGGCTGGAAAGGCCTATTGACTGCCGCCCCGTTGAAGAACGATTCGCCTGACTCATGAAAATCGAAATCTCCGCTCTCAGCCACACCTTTTTCACTCCCCAACCGCGTCCGGCGCTGTTGAATATCAACCTGCACATTCCCAGCGGTCAGTTTGTCGCCATCATCGGCCCGAGCGGCTGCGGAAAGTCCACTCTGCTGCGGCTGATCGCCAGTCTACTTCATCCGACCAGCGGCAGCATCCGGCTGGATGGCAAAACCCCCGCTGAGGCCAACGCCGGCCGTCAGGTGGCATGGCTGGCACAAAGCCCGGCGCTGTTGCCGTGGTTGACCGTTGAAGGCAACATCGCACTGGCGCGCAAACTGCTGGCAACCCGCCTCAATCATCAAATCAGTGTGCAGCAGGCCCTGCGGCGGGTTGGCTTGGAAGATGCCGCTCAGGCTTATCCCTTCACCCTTTCCGGCGGAATGCAGCAGCGGCTGGCGCTGGCGCGCCTGTTGATTCAAAATGCCGGGCTGTGGCTGATGGACGAACCCTTTGCCGCTTTGGACGAGATCACCCGCGAACAGATGGCTGCCATGCTGCTGGACTTGTGGCAGCCGGCTCAGCCCACCGTGCTTTGGGTGACCCACAACATCTACGAAGCGTTGCGCTTGGCTGAGCGGATCATCGTACTTTCTTCCGCACCGGGACAAATCGTGGCTGACTTTGCGGTTGACCTGGTTCATCCGCGCCGGGAAGACACTCTTCCCTTCCAGGAATTGCTGCGCGAGGTACGATTGGCGCTCAATCAGGCGGTGGAGGCAACGGCATGAACAAGCCGCGCCTGACCGGCGGACAGATTGCTGCGCTGATCGTGGCGGCTTTTCTGCTGGCCTGGGAAACCGTCGTCATATTGCTGTCCATTCCGGTCTATCTGCTGCCGGCGCCCTCCCGTATCCTGCTCACCCTCTGGGAGCATCCAACCCTGTACGCTCAGGCCAGCCTGCTGACGCTGGCCGAAGCATTTGCCGGCCTGCTGATCGGCCTGCTGGCGGGCGTATTGATTGCTTCTCTGCTGACCCTGCTGCCCGGTCTGGAAGAAGGAGTGATGACACTGGCGATTCTGCTCAAATCCACCCCACTGGTCGCCATCGCCCCGCTACTAACGATCTGGCTGGGTTTCGGCATTCTGCCCAAAATCATTATTACCGCTCTGCTGACTTTCTTCCCGGTGTTGGTCAATGTCCTCAGCGGCTTGCAAAAGGCCGAAACCCATCATCTGGAATTATTCCACTCATGGCACGCCTCGCGCGGCGAGGTCTTTCGCCACCTGCGCGTCCCCTCTGCCCTGCCTTATTTGTTCGCCGCGCTCAAGATCTCCGCTCCGCTGGCGCTGATCGGCGCAGTCGTTGCCGAGTGGACGGGCGCTTCCGGCGGCCTGGGGCGGGTCATGTGGCTGGCCTACGCCAATCTCAATCTACCCTTCCTGTTTGCCGCCATTTTCATTCTGGCTGCCAGCGGCATGGCTCTTTACCGCCTGACCGTCTGGCTAGAGCAGCGGGTCATCTTCTGGCAATCCCAACCCGAACTTTGAGAGGTGAACATGCGACGGTTTCTTTTCGTGACTCAATTTCTGGTTTTCTTTTTACTGATTTCCGCCTGCGCCAGCGCAGCGCCCCCGCAAACCGCCCCATCCCCCGCGCCGCTCTCTTTGACTTTCATGGCAGGTTATAAACCGCAGGCCAATCTTCCATTTGTTGGCGCGTATGTGGCGCAGGAAAAAGGCTTCTTCGCCCGCGAAGGGCTGGAAGTCACCATCGAACACTCAGCCGGTCAGGGGGAGCATCTGCAGCTGCTCACTGCCGGCAAGATTCAGGTGACCACCCAGGATGCGGCTGTGCTGCTCCAACGCCACGCTGACCCCGGCTTGCCGCTGGTGTCCATTGCGCTGATCGGTCAGCGCGGTCAACAGGCTTACGCCGCCCTGGCATCCTCCGGCCTGCAAACCCCCAAGGACTGGGAAGGGCGCACCGTCGGCTACAAAGGCACGCCGCCGCCCGATCTGTTTGCCCTCCTCAAAGCCGCCGGCGCGGATGCCGATAAAATTTCCCTCGTCAACGTCGGCTTTGACCCGCGCATCCTTACCGAAGGCAAGGTGGATGTCTATCCGCTGTTCAAATCCAATGAGCCACACCTGATTCGCTCATGGGGATATGACTTGGTACTGTGGGACGCCGCCGATTACGGCGTGCCGACTCTCGGTCTGACTTATGTGACCACCGAAAGCATCCTTCAGGAGCAGCCCGAAGCCTTGCGCCGCTTTCTCAAAGCCGCGCTGGAGGGCATCCGCTACGCCGAAAAGCACCCCGATGAGGCCGTGGAAATTGTGCTGAAATACACCGGCCCGCAGGCCGATCCTCAACACATGCGCTACATGCTGGAAACCGAACTGCGCGATGCCAAAAGCCCGCTCACCGAACAAAACGGCTACGGCTGGCAAACCCTTGAGCAGTGGTCAGCCCTCGCCGATATGCTGGTAAGCGAAGGCATCATTCCACCGCTGGAAGTGGAGAAGGTATTCACCACCACATTACTAAATTAATTGCCTACGAATTACACCTATCCTCAATAATAAATAAACCTCGTTTTGGAGCTATTCTATGGTAAACTAAAACCCACAGGCGGAGCACGCAGCCTTCTAAACACACGAAAAACAGCCTCAAAGGTGCAAGCCGAACGACTCGGCAGGGGCATTTGCATCTTTGGGGTCTTTTTAATACGGAGTCTTGATGCGCTGGGTTCGTGATTACACCCCCCAACCCACAGAAAACGGTCTGTACCGTTCTGCTCTAATCGTCACAATCAGCGGGAATGTCCTGCTGGCTACCGTAAAGAGTCTGGCGGCTTATTTTTCCGGTTCGGTCGCCCTGTACTCAGATGCCGCCAACTCCATCTCGGATGTGTTGTATTCGGTGATGATGGTCCTGGGACTTTATCTGGCTCAACGCCCACCCGATCTCAGCCATCCGCAAGGCCACAGCCGCTTCGAGCCGTTGGTTGGGACGCTGATTTCCTTTTCGATGGCGTTTGCCGGCTACGAAGCCCTGCGCGCTTCCTTTGTCCGTTTTCAACAGGGCGGTTTGGCGATTGAACCGGGACTGCCCACCATCGCCCTGTTGTTCAGCGCTGCGGTCAAAGTGGGCATGTACCTTTTCATCCGCAACACCGCCAGAAAACTGACCAGCCCGACTCTTAACACGGCCGCCAAGGACAACCTGAGCGACGTATTGACTTCCACGGCAGCCTTCGTGGGCGCGTTCGGTTCCAAACTCCTGCACCCCATTACTGACCCGATCGCTGGTTTTGCCGTAGCCATTTGGATCTTCCGGGCTGCTTTTTTGGCTGCCCGCGAAAACCTCAACTTCCTGACCGGCGCCGGCGCATCCGAGGAACTGCGCCAGCGCATCATTGAAGAAGCCTCGTCTGTGCCGGGTGTTTTGCGCGTTCATCACCTGATGACTGACTACTCCGGCCCGCGCCTGATCGCCGATTTGCATGTCAACGTGGACGGGCAGACCACCCTGACCGAATCCCACCGCATCACCGATGAAATCATCGCTCGACTGGAAGCCATGCCCGAAATTGACCGCGCCTACGTCCACCTTGAACCGGACGATTGGGAGTAAATGCCGAAAGGATTGTTTGCCATGCGCATGTCCGAACTCTTCAGCCAAACCCTGCGCGAAGCGCCAACAGAGGCCCAGTCGCCCGGCTATGCTTTTCTGCTGCGCGCCGGTTATTTTCGGCAGGTATCTGCCGGCATTTTTGCTGCTTTGCCATTGGGGTTGCGCGTTCAGCGTAAAATCGAACGTATTTTGCGCGAGGAAATGCAGGCCATTGGCGGGCAGGAAGTCAGCCTGCCAGTGGTGCTGCCAGCTGAGATCTGGAAAGAAAGCGGACGCTGGTATCGCATCGGCGCCGAGATGGCTCGCTTCAAAGACCGCGTCGAGCGTGATCTGGTGCTGGCGATGACCCACGAAGAATCGGTCGCCGATCTGGTGCGCCGTGAGGTACGCTCTCACCGTCACCTGCCGCGCCTGATCTATCAGATTCAAACCAAGTTCCGTGATGATCCCCGCCCGCGTGCCGGTCTGATACGCGTGCGCGAGTTCATCATGAAGGACTCCTACTCCCTGGATGCCGACTGGGCGGGTTTGGAAAAGCAGTATCAGGCTCATTTCGATGCCTACCTGCGCATCTTCCGCCGTGTTGGACTGCCGGTCATTGCCGTGGCTTCCGACAGCGGCATGATGGGCGGTAAAAAATCGCACGAATTTATGTACCTCAACCCGATCGGTGAGGATACACTTCTCCTATGCGATGCGTGCGGCTACGCGGCCAACCGACAGGTAGCGCGTTTTACCAAACCCCAGCCATGCCAGGAAGCTGCCCTGCCGCTCGAAAAAGTCCACACACCGCAGACTCGCACCATCGAGTCGTTAGCCCGTTTTTTGGGCATTCCCGAGTCAAAAACCGCCAAAGCCGTCTTTTTCTCCGCTACCCTGATGGAAAACCATCAGCCCAGGCAACGACTGGTCATGGCCATCGTGCGCGGAGATATGGAACTCAACGAAACCAAACTGGCCAACTTGATCGGCGCGGTTGACCTGCGCCCTGCCAGCGAGGACGAAATCCGCGCCAGTGGAGCTGTGCCGGGGTTTGCCTCGCCGGTTGGGCTAAGCGACCTACTGGTGGCAGTGGACGATCTGATCCCGCATTCTCCAAATCTGGTGGCAGGCGCGAACGAGGAAGATTATCACCTGCGCAATGTCAACTTCGGCAGGGATTACCATACCCCGCTGATAGCCGACCTCGCCGCCGCAAAAGACGGCGACCCCTGCCCGCAGTGTCAGGCCGCCTTGCGCGCGGAACGGGGCATCGAAGTGGGCAACATTTTCCAGCTGGGTACGGCTTATTCGGAAGCGATGGGCTGCACCTTCCAGGATGAGGATGGGCAGGTGCGGCCGGTGGTGATGGGCTCGTATGGCATCGGCGTGGGACGGCTGATCGGTTGTCTGGCCGAGGCTTTTCACGATGAAAAAGGGCTAAAACTGCCAGCGCTGGTCGCCCCCTTCGAGATTCATCTGGTGCTTTTGGGCGGCAAAGACGGTCAGGCAGCCCGTCAGGCCGCCGAACGACTGTATGTGCAGATGCAATCAGCCGGTTTGGAAGTCCTCTATGACGACCGCGAAGAAAGTCCCGGTGTCAAATTCAACGACGCCGATTTGATCGGTATTCCGATGCGCGTGACTGTTTCCAGGCGCACCATCGAAAACGGAACGATCGAGATCAAACTGCGCAGCGAAGAAGACAAGATGACCGTTCCACTCGAAAATGGCGTAGCCTTTCTGCAGGAAAAGATCGCTCAATTGAAACAATCCGGTCAGCCAAGCAAGTAAGGCTCAACTGAACAATACGTAGTCCTGCAAAAAGCGCTCGGTTTGCTGGTAGAAATCCTCAATCGTTTCCGGCGCACGAAAACCATGGCCCTCGCCGGGATACAGACGAAAGAGGTGAGGCACGGCGGACTGGCGCAATCGCTCCACCATGGCCTGATTTTGCGCCGGTGGAACGGCCTTGTCCTCTTCACCCTGGAAAATTGCCAACGCATCGCGAATTTGACCCGCCTGAAAGATCGGTGAACGCTTGCGATAGAGCGCAGCCGCCTGCGGGAATGGGGCAATCAGGCGGTCGGTGTAATAGCGTTCAAAGCGGTGCGTATCTCTTGCCAGCGCAATCAGATCGGCGACCGGGTACAGCGCAATTCCGGCTTTGAACACACCCGGGTAACGCACCAGGCAATTCAACACGGTAAATCCTCCCGCGCTGCCGCCCATGACCGCCATGCGGTTTTCATCCACCCAGCCTCGTTGGGCAAGGAAACGCGCCCCGCTGACGGTATCCACCACATCCACCTCTCCCCAGTTGCCGTTCAACGCTTGCTGATACGCTCGCCCATAGCCGCTGCTTCCGCGATGGTTGACTTCCAGCCAGGCATAGCCGCGGCTGGTGAAATAAGCCGCCTCGCGCGGAAAATCCAACACGGCCGCAGATGTCGGCCCGCCATGAAGGTGAACGATGAGCGGCGGCAAATCTTCCCCATCGACCTCTGGATTCTGGGGCGGGTAAAACCACCCATGCACCGCTTCGCCGTCCGGCAGTGTCCATTCGACAGCCTGCGGCTGAGCAAACCAATTCTCTGGCAGCATCCACGCATCCGTGCAGGCAACTTCTCGCCAGCGACCACCCTCCCAGTGGATAATTCGCTCTGCCAGGTGCGGCGAGGATGCCAGCAGAGCTACTTCACCGGTGATCGGCTGAACGCTCAATTGTCGCAGCCAGGTGAACGGCTGCGTGGGCAATACTTCGACTGATCCGCTCTCGACATCCACTTTGCACAACTCAGCCAGCCCGGCGCGGTTGCGAATCAGCAGCAGTTGTTGACCGTTTGGCAACCAGGCTAGTGTGCGCTGCCCCTGCACCCAAGCCGGTGTGCTGAGATGATAGCCTTGTCCAGCATAAACCAGCCGCCGTTCGCCGCTTTCTAAATCCACTACCAGCAGGTCATCCCACTCGCCTTGAGCGGCAAGGAAAGCCAGCCGCCGGCCATCCGGCGAGAAGCAGGGCTGGGTGAACACGCCCTCACCCTGCCCGCCAGCGATGACGGACTTTTCCACCACCTGTGGAACATCTCCGCCGAGTAGCGCCAGCGCCAGCCGGGTTGCATCCCAGGGCATATTCGGGTTGTCCCACTCCACCCACGCCAGCCTCCTGCCGTCCGGTGACCAGGCCTGCTGCATATAGAAATCCGCTTGATGATCAAGCCGGATTAACCAACCCCCGCCCTGGGCCTCGACCAGACCCAGCGCAGCTCGGTCGCCATCTTCGTGGACGTAAGCCAGCCAGCGCCCATCGGGCGAGGGCAGCGGAGCGCAGAACGCACCCCAGGCTGGCGTGACAGCGTGTACAACCGCCGTCTCGCAATCGTAACGCATGATCTGGCGACCCTGATGGACGAAGTAGATGCTTCGCTTGGCGGCACAAAACTCCCCGCCGCCGTAGCCCACGCCGCCGCGTGCCGAATGCTCGAACAACAAGTCACGGCGCGCCCCTTCTTTCGGCTGGTACACCAGTTGTCCTTGCTTGCCGCGGCTTTCCAACCAGACCAGGCCGTCCCCTACAAACTGGACATCCTCCAATCGGGCGCGCTGTGCCATTCGCCGGGCGCTGATCACACTGTTCCAGAATCCGTTTGGTCGTTTGCGCTTGGCGCTGCTCATCTTCATCCTCCTTTTGAATTAATTCTACCGGAAAACCCCCGCACGAACAAAAAGACTACCGGCTGGGCCGGCAGTCTTTGAGCACTTTAATTTAGAAAAGGGTTATGGATGAACGGCAAGATAAGGTTCAAAGGTTTCTTTCAAGCGCTGCAAGGGTTGAAAACCGCTCACCCGCTTGACCGCTTCACCGTTCTGAAACAGGATCAGGGTGGGTACGCTCAACACCATGAATTGCATCGCAAGATCGGAAGCCTCATCCACGTCCACCGATATAATATGCAGCCGGTCAGCCCATTCCTCACCGAGACGAGCAAGTTCAGGCTCCAGGCGTTTGCACGGGCCGCACCACACCGCTCCAAACTCAACCAACACTGATTTCTCCGAGCCAAGTACCCGTTGTTCAAACTCTTTTTCAGAGATGGTTTCAAAGGCATTCATTCACATTTCCTCCACTTTACTAATGGTATCATTGATTATACTGCACGATTCAAGCCGATATTCTCTGTTAGCACAAAGATAACCGAATCTTAAATGAACCTTCAACTACCGCATGGTTCTCTTGATTTTCCGATTTTTCTGCCGGATGCAACGCTGGCAGTTGTGCGAACGGTCGACTCACGCGACCTGCACGCCTGTCGGATTGAAGCGCTGATGATGAATGCCTTTCACCTGATGCAGAAGCCCGGATCGAGTATCATTCAAGCCTTGGGCGGATTGCACCACATGAGCGCCTGGCAAAAACCCATCTTTACCGATTCGGGAGGTTTTCAAGCCTATTCTCTCATTCGTCAAAATCCGCGTTTCGGGAAAATGGACGAACGCGGAATCACCTTTCAGCCGGAGGGTAATCAGCGGAAATTCCTGCTCACCCCTGAAAAAAGCATCCAGTTACAGGTCAGTTATGGCGCTGATGTGGTCATCTGTTTGGACGACTGCACCCACGTGGACGCACCCCGTGCCGAGCAGGAGCTTTCGGTCCAGCGCACGATTGCTTGGGCGAAACGCGCTCGGCAGGAATTTGATCAGCTCATGACCCAGAAAAAACTGACCAATGGTCAGAAACCCCTCATTTTCGCTGTCATTCAGGGTGGGGGGGAATTCGACCTGCGCCGGCAATGCGCCGAAGCCCTGCTTGAAATCGGTTTTGACGGTTACGGTTTTGGCGGCTGGCCGCTGGATTCTGCGGGCAGCCTCTTGACCGAGATTCTGGAATACACCCGCCAACTCGTTCCGGCACAATATCCACTGCACGCGCTGGGCATCGGCCACCCCCACAATGTGGTCATCGGTTGGCAGCTGGGTTACGGCATTTTCGACTGCGCCATGCCCACCCGCGATGCCCGCCACGGTCGTTTGTATACTTTTACCAAGCCACCCGGCTTGGATGGCGGTTTGCATGGCGACTGGCTGCAATATCTCTACATCAACGACGAACGCCACACCCGCTCCACCCGTCCGATTTCCGAGTGGTGCGATTGCCCGACGTGCCAGCAATACAGTCTGGGTTATTTACGTCACCTGTTCAAAATCAACGACAGCCTCTTTTTACGGCTGGCCACCCTTCACAATTTGCGCTTCATGACCCAATTGACCGAGCGTATTCGCCTGAATTCCCATGCCTGAACCAGTAGACATTGACTCGCTGATCCGTGCCGTGCAAGCCAACCCACGCTATGCCAGCATAGATGCGCGCCTGATTCGATCCCTGCTCGAACGATACCAAAACAGCGTCAGCCAGCCGCGCGAACTGGTCAAAGTCGTGCGCAACAAACTGCATCAGGTCGGTGGCGCTTATTTGAATAAACCAATAGACTATGCGCATTGGAAAAATCTCCTGGATCACCTGCCGGGCGACCTGCGCCACCCGCAGGTCAAAGAGTTTTGCCGTCAGATGATGGCTCTGCACGCCTCAACTCGTGAGCGCCTGCCGATTCTCCCTTCTTTTTACGCTGAAACATTGGTCCATTTGCAACCCATTGAAACCATCCTCGATCTGGCATGTGGTCTCAATCCGCTGGCTATCCCGTGGATGCCGATCAATCCCCAAACCCGGATTTTTGCCTGCGACATTTACAGGGATCAAATCTCTTTTTTACAGCAATTTTTCGACCACTTCACCCTCAATGGACAAGCCTCTCTTTGCGACCTGACCCACGACCTGCCCCGCCAGCCCGTTCAGGTGGCTTTGCTGCTCAAATCCATCCCCTGTTTGGAGCAGTTAGACAAAAACATCGCCGTCCGCTTGCTGAAGGGCATCCCCGCCGAACATTGGCTGATCTCCTTTCCGGCGCACAGTCTGGGCGGACGCGGTAAAGGGATGCGCCAGTACTACCGACAGCGCTTTGAGGAGTTGATTCAGGACTGGTCCGTTAAAGTCCGACTCTTTGACTTTCCCGGCGAATTGGTTTTCCTGCTTTCTCCTGCCTGATTCAGCCTGTAGACCTAGCCGTAATCCATGCCGGGACGGATGGCGTGAGGAAAAGATTCGGCTAAGATAGGATCATCAAATCATAAGGAGTAAGTACGATGGAAAACCAAGTTGAAATCAGATACACCCTCAAAACCAATCCGTTGGCAATCGCCAGCCTGGTTCTCGCCGCCGGCGGCTTCAGTTTCTTACCTCTCATCGGAAGTATCGCCGGGATCGTCACTGGATACATGGCTCGTCGTGAAATTCGCGAGAATCCCTCCCTCTACAATGGAGATAGTCTCGCAAAGGCTGGCATCGTGCTTGGATGGATTGGGGTAGTGCTGCCGGTGTTGATCGTTGGTTTCGGGATCCTGTTCATGTTCCCGGTAACCTCGATCATCCGCTGATCGGGTCATTGGAATGGGTCTGAGGAAAGAACCGGAAATTTTCCCCTGATCTGGAATTTCCGAAACCCATTCCATCCTCTTTGTTAAAAAAGACCATAAAGGAGGTTAAAATAACCTGGAATACTCACCCAGAAAAAGAAAAAGTCGTGAATAGAACTTCTCAGACTCAAACTGCTTCCTCTCATCCGCTGGCTATTGTCGGTTTAGTTCTCGGAATTTTAGGACTGGTCGGGGTTTTACCACTGGTCGGTTCAATTGGCGCTGTGATTGCAGGGAAAATGGCCCAAAAAGAAATTTTCGAAAAGCCGGGTATGTATAGCGGAGACAACCTCGCTCGTGCCAGCATTGTGATGGGGTGGATCGGCATAGCCCTGGCAACCATCGCCTGTATTCTCATTCTGGCGGCGTTCTTATTTTTCATGCCCGTTCCTACCCGACCCGTCCCAATCTACTGACCGATGATGAGCATCTTCAACCGCTGGACGAATATTATCAACCGCCTTTTCAACCGCCTGCGCTGGAGGCTGACTCTCAGTTTTACGCTGGTAACGCTGGCTGCCATCCTGATGGCTGCATGGTGGAGCTTCGTAGCGCTCAACCTATACCTCTCTCGATCCATGCCGGACCTGTTTACAGGTGAAACAACCAGTCAGATTTTTCCAGACCTCGTTCAATTAGCAGGGCAAGCCTTGCTTGTGTTAATTGTTCCGGCCTTGCTGGTGGGAACCTTGTTTGGTTTTTTGACTGCCCGGTGGTTGGAAAGCCGGCTTGACCACTTGCGGGATACCATCGAGGCATGGGCAAATGGCAACTTCAAACCCCGCATTCAGGACACCGCCCAGGATGAAATTGCCCGTTTTGGTAAACAACTGAACCAGATGGCTACAGATTTGGAAACCCTGCTGATGACCCGCCAGCAATTAGCCGCAATGGAAGAACGCAACCAGCTTGCCCGCGACCTGCACGATTCGGTTAAGCAAAACCTTACCGCAGCCATCCTTCAATTGAACACCGCCACCGTGCTGATGGAAACTCAACCTCAGGCTGCCCAGCAAGCTCTCCAACGGGCCGAAGATCTTGCCATGCAAGCCCAGCAGGAACTGACCAATGTCATTTTGGAATTACGGCCTGCGGTACTGCATGAGAAGAATTTAATCGAGGCATTAAAGGAATATCTCCAGCAATGGCAGCAGCAAAGTTCATTAACGGTTGAATTCTTTCATTCCGAAGGCCTGTCCCTTACTCTTAGCCAGGAATTAACCCTTTTCCGAATTGTGCAGGAGGCCCTGGCCAACGTCATCCGCCACAGCGGCGCATCCCATGTACGCGTCTCTCTCCATCATCATCCTCATCAATTTGTTTTGACCATCCAAGATAATGGTCGCGGATTCGACTTCAACCAGTCAGGTTCTTCTGGTTTTGGTCTGAAAAGTATGCGCGACCGATTAGAGGAAATTGGTGGAAGACTGGAAATCGAAAGCATAATTGGACAGGGCACCACAGTACAGGCTTATCTACCATTCCATTTCGAACCAAAGTACGAGGAAATTTTCAATGAATAAGCCCACCAACCCGATTACGGTGATTATCGTGGATGACCATGCCGTCGTCCGACAGGGGCTGATTGCCTTTCTCCGAACAAAAGATGATATTGAAATCATTGGCGAGGCTGAAAACGGGGCTCAGTTGCTCGAATTGCTCCCCCAAAGCGTTCCGGATGTAGTTCTGATGGATCTGATTATGCCGGATATGGACGGGGTAGAGGCGACCCGCCGCGTCAAAACCATCAGTCCTCATACGCAAGTCATTATTTTTACTTCGTACTACAAAGATGAACATATTTTCCCCGCTGTTCGAGCCGGTGCGCTCTCGTATATTTTGAAGGACACAAAACCAGCCGAATTGGTTGACGCCATTCGCAAAGCCTCGCGCGGTGAGGCTGTCCTTCATCCGCGTGTTGCTGCGCGTCTCGTGAAGGATGTGCAGGGGATTCGGAGCGAATCCATCAATCCATTTTCTGAATTGAGCGAACGTGAAATGGAAATTCTGCGCCTGATTGCCAGCGGTATTTCCAACCGCGAGATTGCTGAAACTCTGTTCATCAGCGAAAAAACGGTCAAGAGCCATGTGAGCAACATCCTGTCCAAACTTCACCTCGCAGACCGCACTCAGGCTGCCGTTTACGCCTGGAATCAGGGGATCGTCAGACGGGATGAATAATCACCCTTCCATCTCCGAAGAGGAAATCCAAGCCTGGATTGCAAAATTGCGGGCGATGCGAAAATACCGCCTGCTGGACTTGCCCGAATCGTTGCTGCGGGATGTGATTATCGAGGAGTCGGCTCGCCACAGCCACCCCAATCAGGTATTTCAAGCCGTTCGCCAGAAACTCCACAACATCGTTGCCCCCTATCTTGGCGATCCGGATTACTCCGCTGCACACACAGCCTTATCGGCTGCCTTTGCCAGCCGCGATTCGCAAACCATTCGAGATTTTTGCCTGTCTATGCTCTCCAGCCACGCCTCCACACGTGAGCGTATCCCGCTGCTGGATGAGTTCTACTCCCGTTTGTGGCAAGTGACGGGTGTACCCGCCACAATTCTCGATTTGGCTTGTGGAATGCAGCCGTTTGCCTTGCCATGGATGAACCTACCCCCTTCTACGCGCTACTTCGCCTACGATCTCCACCATCCCCGTATCGAGCTGATTCGCCACTTTTTTGAACGATCTGGTCATGCGGGTTTTGCCGTACATGAGGATGTCTTAGTCCATCCTCCCCAGCAAGAGGCGGATGTAGCCCTGTTTTTCAAAGAGGCCCACCGCTTTGAGCAGCGTCGGCGCGGGGCATGTTCGCTCTTTTTTCAAGCGCTTCGCGTGCGATGGCTGCTGGTTTCGCTGCCAATCAGCAGTCTGAAAGGCACGCGCAACCTGGAAGACCGTCAGCGTCGGCTGATGGACTCCATCCTTGCCGGTCCGGCATGGGAAATTCGCGAAATTCGCTTCGAGAACGAACTGGTATTTTGCATTCAAAAAAGATGAGCCGCCCCAAAAAAATTCGTCCAACCACCCCTGCCCCGTCCATTTCAGCCCAAGAAACTGCGCTGGAACAATTTCGCGCTTTGCTCGCTCCCGATGAATTCCAGGCTCTGCTGGAAGAGTTAGAACAGCCGCTGTTGCCCGCCTTTCGCATCAATCCGCTCAAAACGACACCGCATGCCGTGGCGGATTGGTGCGAGTGGTACGGTTGGCAGGTTCAACCGGTTGCTTTCTGCCCGACCGGCTGGCAGGTTCGGCAGATGCGCACGCCCATCAGTCAGACTTTGGAACACCGCTTAGGACACTACTACATTCAGGACGCGGCCTCAATGCTGCCCGCCGAATTGTTCGACATGCCCTCTTCTCCACATCCTTTGATCCTCGACATGGCCGCATCACCGGGTGGTAAAACCACCCATCTGATCAGCCGCATCCTGGATCTCGGTTTGGTGCTGGCCAATGATGCCGGCATGGAGCGAATAACTTCCTTGCGGTTGGTGCTGCAAAATTGGGGGACAGTCAACTCCGCTGTTACGCGCTTCCCCGCCGAAAAGTACGGACGCTGGTTTCCGTCCACGTTTGATTGGGTACTGCTGGATGCGCCATGCAGTATGCAGTCGTTGCGCCCAACCGAGTCGCACCCGATGCGCCCGATTTCTCAACGCGAACAATCGCATCTGGCGAGGCGCCAAACCGCAATGCTCATTTCCGCGCTGGCAGCCGTCAAGCCCGGCGGACAGGTGGTGTATTCCACCTGTACCCTCGCGCCGCAAGAAGATGAAGCCGTGCTGGACGAGGCGCTACACCGTTTTCCGAAAGGTTTTCAGGTGGACGAAATTTCGCAACGGTTGCCCAAACCCGCCCCAGCGCTCGCACAGGCCTTTGGACAAACTTTCCATCCGCAGGTACAGAACGCCCTGCGGCTCTGGCCGCACCGTTTTTCGACCTCCGGTTTTTTCGCAGCGCGGCTGACCCGCACCGGAGAGATCGAACTGCCTGCTGAACCGCACCCCAGCCGTTCCTTGCGCGAAACCGGTCAAGAGCCGCTCAATCGTCCAACGCTGAAAGAGATCAGCGACTGGCTGCAAACCACCTACGGCTTTGATCTGCCCCGCATATTGGAAACCTATGGTCTGGAATTGTGGCGCAGCCAGGCCTCCATTTTTGCCGTTCCCACTCCATTTTTGGAAAAATTCAATGGCCTTCCGTGTCAAATGCTGGGCCTCAAAGTCTTGGAAGAATCCCCCGAAGGCTGGCAGCCCGCCCACGAATGGGTGAACCGTTTTTTCCAGCACTTCCACAGCGGACGGTTAACCCTGCCAAACGAATTATTGGACGAATGGTTGCAAGGCAGAGACGTCCCCATGCCGCTTTCTGCCAGTAACCCACCTCCCCTATGGATTGTTTTTGATCAGCGCGCTCGCTTTATCGGCAGAGGACGGACAAGCGGAAACTGGTTGAAAAACCTGCTCCCTCGCCGCATCGTTGTTTGATGCCAGCCTAATTGACCGGCGTAACCTCCGCTGTGCGGATGTTCAGGCGATAGCGCAATCCAAACGCATCTACCATCAACAGGGTGTCGGAATCTTCCCAGTCCGTCAGCAGATATTGGCCGGAACGATTCTCCAAAAGGTAACGCACCACTCCACTCATTAAATCCACCAACACGAAGGATGTTCGCATTTCAACAGGTTGTTGAATGTTATGCAAAACAGCGAAAGCCAGCCGCCCGTTTTCGGGTGACCAGACCAACCCGCCTGCCAGCCAGTTGTCTTCCTCATCCAGTTTGAGCAAGTTGGTGAAGGCAATCTCGCGAACGACAAGGCCATCCATATTGTAAATCAGCAGGCGGCTGCCTTGCAAAACGGCGAAAGTTTCTCCATCGCTTGCGGCACGCAACAGACCACAATCGCCCGTCAATTGCGTATTTTCACCACTTTGCAGGTTGACGCGAAACAAACCACAGTCAAAACCAACAATAGTCGGGTGGCCATCCGGAATGCCGTGCTCGGTATAAAAAAGTTGGCTGCCATCTCTGCTCCAATGAAACTGGGCCGGTAGTGTATATCCCAACCCAAAAGGACGTTCTTCATCCAGCACATTCCAGCGCAGTTGCCCATCGTTGCGGAAAACCGAAAGAGAAACCTGATAGCTTTCCCCACTGATGATACCTTCCGGTGTAATCGGAAAATTCACCCCTACCTGCACCGTCCATTGACCATCTGGTGAGGGGTAAAACCATTCCTCATGAGTTGTCTTTGGTGGTACAGGAGGCTGAGTCGGGGTCGTTTGAGCGGTTTCGCTTTGCGGTGGCGGCAGGGTTGCCGCCAGATGAAGTTCAACCGCCGGCGTTGGGGATATCAAAGGCGGCTGAATGATCGCAGTCGGCAAAGGCGGTGTAGCCGTTGAACAAGCAGCAATCCCCACCACACACATCCCAATCCAGACCCAATTACGCAGCCACTTGGTCATCGTCGCCTCCCATGGGGTATTTCTCAAAAAGAGCCAACAGCAACGCCGATCCTACAACCGCAGCGGTTTCGGTGCGCAAAATTCGCCTGCCCAAACTGACTGGCAGCCAGCCAGCCTGCTCAGCCTGAAGTACCTCTTCTTCCTCCCAGCCGCCTTCCGGCCCGATCAACAATCCTGCCCGGCTCTGGCCATCCTGCGGCCGCACCGCCTGTTGGATCGTTCGCCGGCTTTCGCCTTCCCATGCCACCAACCCAATGTCGAATTCACCTCTCTGGCGGATAAAATCCGGCAACCGTTTCGGCTGCTCCAGTTTCGGTAGGATTCCCCGCCCGGATTGTTCAGCAGCCTCTCGAATAATCCGCTGCCAGCGGCTATACTTTTCCAGCGCTGACGACACTTGTTGCACCACACTACGCCGAGTTACCAGGGGCACGATTTGACTCACCCCAACTTCGGTCACTTTCTGCAGCGTCCACTCAAACTTTTCCCGTTGAGTCAAGGCCAGCGCCAGGGTGAGGCGCAAGTTGGGTTCATGTTGGTTTTCTTGCCAACCCAATACCACGCCGCAGGCTTGACGCGGGGAGAGCAGAGTCAGCTCAACAAGCGCCTCACGGCCTGAACCATCTAACGCAATCACTTTACTGCCATTGACCAGCCTCAACACTTGCGCCATTTGACGCGCAGATTCGGCTGGAAACTGAATCTGTTCACCATGAAAGGCAGTGGACGGGACAAAAAAACGGTGCATACCCCAATTGTACCTGATGGAATGCGCTTTTTCGCGTTTGCCTTCCCCAAATTATTTTGAATGAGCATTGTAATTCACCCTTTGTGATGTTTGTTCTTTGAGTTCGTAGATACTCCTCATACAATGATATTAAACCCTTCGAGTAGGTAGGAAAGATGAAACAAACCGCTTTGGAGCAAACCGAACGCCTTGAGCGAATCACCCGCAAGTGGTGGTTCTTTCTGATCATTGTGTTGATCAGCTTTCTCTCGCCTTACGCACAAAAACCCTATGATCCACGTCAAATTTCCTTTGTCATCAACACAGTTCTCTCCCAGCCGCTGATTTACTCGCTGCCAGCCCTTTTTCCGTTGTTCAAGATCATCCCGCTCGCCCTCATTGTGTGGGTGTTCGTTCAGCCAGTCAAAGCGCAACGTTGGTTTTCGCTTTATGCGGCTCTCATCTTGTTCACCACTGCTTTCTTTCAAAATGCCGCCATAACCGACCAGTACGGCTTTGCGGTGATTACCGGCAATGTCATCCTTTTTTGCGTACTCGGTGTTGCTTGGCTGGCAGAGGCGCTCAGACCCCGCTCAGATTTTTCAGCCCGGCCATTGCCGCGTCGCGCTTTCATTCTCTTTCCTCTCATGTTCATTGCTTTCTGGATGCCGATACAACCCGACACGCTGCGACTGAGTTTCGATCCGCTCCTTTTGTTCACCAACGAAGCGGGGTTAGCATTTTGCATGATGCTGCCGGTATTCACGGGCGTGCTGGTCATCTTTTACCCACAAGTCAATTTGGTTTTGCTGCGCTTAAGCGGTTTTATTGGTTTGTTGATCGCGCTATTCAACTTGTTGACTCACTTCGTCATCATCCCGGCCAATTTTTGGATAGGCGTATTACATTTGCCTCTCTTGTTGATCTCCCTGATCGCCTTCATCCTTTCTCTTAAGAGGACGGACCAGCCAACCTGAGAGAAACCAAGCCAAACATTAACCGAAGCCTGCCTCCATCCGGTATAATTGGCACGGTATGGAGAAATGGGTCAAAGACCTGAAATCACTGGTGGGGATTCAACTGACAGCCCGGCAGATTGCCGCTTTTCAGCGCTACGAAGATGAACTGCTGGAATGGAACAGCCGCATGAATCTGACCGCCATTCGCGATCGGGAGGGTATTCGCACCAAACACTTCCTCGATTCCCTCAGTTGCATTCTGGCTTTTCGGGAAGGCCCGCCGGAACGGCTGATTGACATTGGCACAGGCGCCGGTTTTCCCGGCATTCCCCTCAAGATCATCTACCCGCGCATGAAATTGACGCTGGTCGAGTCGGTTGGCAAGAAATTGGAATTTTGCCGACACATCGTTCAAACGCTCGAACTGGAAGATGTAACCCTGCTGCAGGCGCGCGCCGAGTCTCTCGGCCAGGATCGCGCCCATCGCGAACAATATGACTGGGCGGTTGCCCGCGCAGTTGCCAACCTGCCCGTTTTAGCCGAGTATCTGCTGCCGCTGGTGCTGCTGGGCGGAAAAATGCTTGCCCAAAAGGGGGAAAGCGCCCACGCCGAAGCTGTTGCTGCCGAAAAGGCTATCCGCGTTTTGGGGGGTGAACTTCAACAAATCATCCCCGTTCTGGTGCCGGGAATTGCCGAAGAACGCTATCTGGTTGTGGTGGATAAAGTCGCATCCACACCACCGGGTTATCCCCGACGGGTTGGCCTGCCTGCCCGCCGCCCGATTCAATGATCAGGCGAGTTGGTCAACCTGCTGGACACAGCCGGCCTGAACCCGCCAAACGGCACACTGTCGCACAAAAGCCTCGTTGAACAGCTTCAAATCCGTTGTGGTCAGCAAAGCCTGATCACAATCACTCAGGGCTTCCAGTAAATCGGCCCGCCGTTGAATATCCAACTCAGCCAGAGTTTCGTCCAACAACAGCACCGGCCACTCGCCAATTTTTTCCCGCATCCAGGCCACCTCAGCCAGTTTCAACGCCATGAGCGCCGTACGAACCTGTCCGCGCGAACCAAAGTCCCCCAAGTCAATTCCGTTGGCAGTAAAACGCACTTCATCCCGGTGCGGCCCAATGGTCGTCACACCGCGCTGAATCTCCTCCGCCCGCAACGCCCGCAGACGAGAAAAGAAACCTTCGCGAATTTGCTCCTCATCAAATCCGCTGCGGTCAACTGGCGTTTCGATTGGCAGACTGTACTGCGGCCGGGTGGCAACAGCCGGGTCATAAGCAGGGCGGTACACGATGCGCAGCACCTCTTTGCCTTCGGTCAGGCGGTCATGAATACGGGCGGATAACCGTTCTAATTCGGATAAGGCGCGAATGCGTGCTTGAATGAGAAATGCCCCGCGTTGTACCAACAACGTATCCCAATAGGTTAATTGCTCGCTGTCCCCGCCGCGTTCAGCCAGCTGCTTCAATAACGCATTCCGTTGAGACACCACCTGAACATACTCGGTCAACGCCTGAGCATAACCCGGCACAATTTGCGACAAAGTCAGGTTAAGATACCGACGACGTTCTTCCGGCCCGCCTTCTAAAATCTGGGTCATTTGCGGCAGGAACAAAACCGCATTGAAACTGCCCATCGCTTCCTGCATACTGCGCTTGACGCCATCCAGAAGAATTTCCTTGCGCAAGCGCGCTCCATTGGCGCCGACCGCATCCTGAATCAGGCGGATCTCCAGGCGGTGCGCTTTACCCCCTCGCTGAAAATCAGCAACCAGCCGCGCAAACGGCAAGTCTTCTTCTTCTGCCAGGAAATTGATCAATTGTCGGTCATGGGCAGCATGAAAGGAGGTGAAAGTCGCCAGAAAGTACACCGCTTCCAGCAGGGTGGTTTTACCCTGCGCATTATCCCCAACCAGCAAGAGAATATGACGCGGCACCTCCATATCCAGGCGGCTGAAGGCTCGAAAATTGGTCAGGGAAAGATGGGTCAGGTGCATGAATGTGACTGGGTTAGCGCAATGATCCGGTTAATCCAGCAGAGTGGCTTCTTCCTCCGGGGTTGGCTTCCACACCCGTGTAGCCCGGTCGGTGAACAATATCCCTTCCAAATGGTCAATCTCATGCTGGAAAATACGCGCCAGCCAGCCCTTGGCTTTGATCCGTACCGGCTGACCACGCCGATTCTGGCCGCGAATCACAACCTGAAGCGGACGTTCGACTTCTCCAACCAGACCAGGGATGGACAGGCAACCCTCAATTCCCTTTTCCGTCTCCGGTGAAACTTTGACGATTTCGGGGTTGGCAACCACGAACAGTTTCTTTGGCGCGTCTTCCTCTTCATCGTTCTCGGGGTATTCCACCACAATGAGCCGTTCAGAAATACCCACTTGGGGAGCAGCCAACCCCACACCCGGCGCCTCCCGCATGGTTTCTATCATGTCCTCGATTAATTTTTGCAAGTTTGCATCAAATACCGTTACTTTGCGGGCTTTTCTGCGCAGCACCTCATCCGGAACGGTCACAATTTCGCGAATCGCCATAAACTTTTTACCCTAAATTATTAAGAATGTTTGAATAGCCTGTAAATTGTACTACAAATTTTCGCCCAATCGAGTCGGATTTTTACCGTTGCTCTTTCCCTGCACCATGCGGTGATATTCTTCAATCCAATCCGCCAATTGTTCATTAATCGAGGCTTCTGCCCGCTCTTCTTCGCGCTGTTTGAACTCCATGAAACGCTGGAATAATTCACGCTGCACTTCGGACGGCGCCATGACATTGTTGAACGTCAGGGTCGAATCACCCACCCGGATATACACCGTGCCAAAGTTCAGAATCAAGCCGATCAATCCCAGCCGCTCAAAGTCAATACTGAGGATATTTTTCAACGGCGCAGAACGCTTTTGTTCGGTACCCAGCGGCTTTTTGTAAACATCAATGATCGTATCTCTGGTAATGATGTAACGGTCATTCCGCCAGTCCACGTAGTTATACACCAGCCAGATTAACGTAATCGGCAGGAACAAAACGCCAATCACCAGCCCTAACACCGGCGGTAAAGGAATAGCGCCGACGAAGATGGAAATGGTGGTGATCAAAACGGCCAATGTCAATATTAAGGGGAGCAATGTCTTCTTGAACAGGATAAACCAGTGGGTGCGGTAAATGATAGCGCCGTCCTTTTCCACCCGCAACATGAATAAGTCTGAAAGGAATTGGCTCAATTTTCCGCTTTTGACCACTGGTTTGATCTCCTGGCTTGAGGGTTGCGGTAGCGGTTCATCTGCGCCAAGATTCAGTCTCCGGCGAATAATTTGATCAATCGACTCGAGCCGAGCGCGTTTGCGGCTGGCTTTGGCTCTTTCACGCATTTCGTTGATCAGGTTGACAATCAGATAAGGCTGAGCCAATCGGGAGAGAATCAATTCTCCCGTGTAGGTTCGCACAATGATATCCCCATACCCAATGATCCGCCCCAGTTGCGTGGTACGCACATCATCGGCCAGCACAGCATCCAAAGGGACTTCCTGCCGGCTGTCGTATATCAATAAAATTTTACGCAAATAGGCTACCCGGCGGTTTGTCACAACCGAGTAGTCATTGTAAAAATCAATCACCACCCACGCCAGCCAGCCGACATTGATCAGCACGACCAACAGCAGCAATCCCATCCCCAAAGCCGACCCGCGAAACAGCACCACATCCAGATAGGACGCGACAATGGTGGTTAGGACAGCCAGCAGCACGGGCAAAATCAGGCGCAAGATCAGAAAGACAGGGTGATGCCTGGCGATATAATGAACCACCTCGCGCGGCCCGCGCCAGGGCATCCGGATGCGCATTGCCAATTGATAACTGGCAGCCACCAGCCGAAAAGCGGCATCCACTTTGGGGTATTGTCGTTTCAGATCGTCAATCAGTTCGCCGTTGAAGCGGATTACAATCACATTCGTCAGGGCAGTAGCCGTTGCAAGACGGGGCGGGGGTGTATCCGACAGGGCTTCTTCCCCGAAGTAATCCTGCTCACTGAGAATGACTTTGACTTCTTCGTCCTTGTGTTGACGCACCAGCCCGACCCGCCCGCTGAGCAGAAAGTAAAAACTTTCCACTGGCGCATCCTGTTCAAAAATAACCTGCTTTTCCTGATAGAGGAAAGCCTCAACCCGGCTGGCAACCTCTTCAAGTTGCTCCGGGCTCAGGCTGATGAACAGATGCGACCCGCGCAACAATTCGATCAGATCGTTGCGGTTGACTTCCATGAGTTAAAGTATATACGAAAATGGTTACTTCTTTACCAACCGGCTATATTCCTTTTCGAATATTCGCCGCAAGATGGCAATACTGGTGGCATAGGTAGAGTCCATCCCAAAATAGGAAAGTGTACCCGCCCCCAAATTCTTGCCTTTGCTCAACGGGGTGTCGGAAGCGTAGTGCAATATACCCAGATCAAAGGGGATTTCATATAAATTGACCACTTCATTGATCGGGTGACGTTTGGGACGGAACATCTCATATACTGCCGAGAGATAAGGCCCGGCTTCCATCTCAATATCGGTATATCCTTCGCGATAAATCACATCCATAATGCGCGCATTCTGTAAGAAGGTACCATACACGCTGACCGCTTTTTGATTGTCCAAAACGGTTCCATACAACAGATAGGGTGCCACGTGCGACGCATTGAACGCATTTTGAAATAAAAACGTGTTTTCCGAATGTTCATCTTGTACCACATTCGGTATCATCACATCCCCTAAACGCCCGTTGAGGGTTGCCGCCTTGCCCATGATATATACCCCCAAAATCGGGTGAACGTGCTCGGCAATCTTGACCAGCAAATTATAGGCTGCCACACCCAACGGGTAATCAATGTTCAAAATCAAAGCATCGCTGCGTTCCAACCAGCCAAGTTCACCACGCCGCACACGCGCATCCATGCGGGCAGGATTCAACCGCCGCAATTCAAGGACTTGCGCCTCGACATCGAAATAATGTTCGCTCGGAATACGCACAATTCCCAAATTGGTTTCGTCCATTGCCTGAGCATGAATCAGCGCTTTACCTTCATTGGTCTGCTGGTACTTCTTCAATACATAGTACAAAAAGTTTTCCTGACTGGAAGGCACCTGTCCGTTGCAGATGCTTTCCCACTCCTGTTTCAATTCCTCATTCTCCTTGCGTTCCAAAAAACGCATCAATTCTTCACGGTGGTAGAGGGCAAAACCGCTCAACAAGTTGATAAGGGAATGCGTATTGCTGGAAACAAAATAAACCGGGCGATTGTTCAACATCGGACAGCAGCGCTCAATGTTATCCCACCACGCCCGGGTTGCTCGCCGATAATCAGCCAGTGAGCCGCTCAACAGGCGCACACCAATCCGGCAGCGCTTATGGGCAATGCGCTGTAAATTGCTATAAAATTCTCTGCCCCACACGGTACGCAGCCGTTCGAGGTCTTCCACCGTCATTTCCAAAGTGTTCGCCAGTTCGCCAAAGGCTTCTTCATCTTTCGCCAGTGTGTGCGCATTGAGCGGACGCTGCCAACGCTGCAACAGGTAGTGAAGTTTATTCCATTCGATCTGATAGGCCGTCAGGGTTGGGATAATATCGTCAATGTCTGAACGACTGGCAATATAACAAGCCAATGTGTCCCTGCCGTTAAAAAAACAGCGCCGGCGGCGCGCACGAGCCGAAACCGGCTGCCAGTTCTCCACCTGATCATACCCATGTTGATGAAAAACGCTGGCGCTCTGCCCCAAAACCACCGAACGAACCTCAGGCATGCAGTCCGGCAGGCGCAGCGCGCTGTAAATCAGCGCGGAGATATCCGGGCTAACTTTGCGGGCATCCGGGTGCAGTGACGAATTGGTCGCAGCGTGAACTTCTTCCAGCGAGCGAATTTGCACCTCCGCCGAAGTGCGCAGCAGCGAATAAATGGTGCGGAGGTACAGGTCAATTTCTTCTGAGGCGGTGCGTGGGACAGTTCTCTCCATGTGCCAAATTGTATCATGAGGGCTGCGGCAAGGCGCTGATCAACGTGCGGCTTATCTTTGAAATGGCCTTCTTAACCGGCCCGCTGAGCGGCGCATCAAACTCAAGAGTCAACGGTTGAATCCCTAGTAGTACAACCCGGCAACCCAACTCTCGCTGTAAAAATTCTGCCAATACCGAGGGCGGCAGGGTGTGGGTCGAAGCGCTAAAGCCATCCAACCCCTCCATTTTTACCAGCATGACGCTGCCGGCTGGTCTGTCCATTTCGGCGCTGTCAATCATCATTATCAGGTCAGGACGAAAGCGGCGCAGCGTACCGGTTGTATTTTCCGGGGCTGTGCCGCCTTCCATGAGCAGGAGATGATTCGATTGGCTTAGTTTTTTTTGGAGGGTGCGCACGACCAGCACCCCTGCTGCATCATCTCCGTTGAATTCGTTGCCAATCCCAAGGATGACAATTCGGGGCGGGTGTTCTACCTCATTCGCAAGGTGATTCAACAGGCTGCGCAGCTGCGCGCTCCAGGAGGAAGCGGATATCCTCTTCGTTCCCATAATATACTTCCAGCGGTTTTTTATGGGTGACCGCTTGCTCCCATTCTTCATCACTCAACTCAAGGCATTTGAACCGGCAGGAAACCACACATTGGGAGCAGTAAATACAGCGATCCTGATGATAACGCATTACAAAGCGTTTATTGACCTTGTCAATCACAATCAACTCAATCGCATTCGCCGGACAGTCCTTGACACACAACTGACAGCCGGTGCACTTTTCCGGATCCCAATGCAATTTACCCCGAAAGCGTTCCGGCGCCGGATGACGCTCAAACGGGTACTGACGGGTTACCGGTTTTTTGAACAACGATTTAATCAAATCTTCAATCATCGAACCAATGCTCATCGCTTCACCCTCACAACCACCACTGACGGATGTAAATGCCGGCCAGAATTGCCAGAATCTGCACCAGCCCCAATAACGCCCCAACCCGCCACCACAAACCAACCGTCTGATCAATGCGCAGGCGGGCAAAGGCAGTTTGCAGCAAAGCCATCACCAGCAGCAATCCGCCGGTTTTCAGCAGAAATTCCAACGGGTTCGCAATTCCGCCCAAATAAAAGGCGGCAACCAGCGTCAAACCGATCACCAGTTCAATATCCTTGCTCAGGCGGAACAGGGCAAACCCGCGTCCGCTGTACTCGGTTAATGCGCCGGCAACGATTTCTGTTTCCGCTTCCGGCGCATCGAAAGGCGGTAATTCCAACTTGCCCATCAGACCAACCAGCGCAACCAAAAAACCAATCGGCTGAGCAATGATAAACCAAGTGGTTTCACCCGTGAAAGCGTTAATTTTGCTGATTTGCCAGGTCTGGGCTGCCAGGGCCGGGCCGATCATTGCCAAAAGAAAAGGCGCTTCGTATGAAAATAACTGGGTCAGTGTACGGGTAGCGCCAACCAGGGAGAAGCGATCCACCGAATTAGCCCCTGCCAAACCCAGCGAAATGGTCAACGCGCTGAGCAGGTAAATCGTGACGATGAGATCACCCTGAAAAGAGAAGAAGGGCTGAACACCAAACATTGGCACATATAATGCCGCTGTCAGGGCAGCAGCCAGTGCAATGATCGGTAGGGCAATAAAAAGACCACGATGAGCGCCCTGCGGGATGATCTCTTCTTTCGCCAGAAGTTTCAATACATCTGCCAGCGGTTGAAGAAAACGCGGGCCAATTCGGTTCTGAAAACGAGCCACCAGTTTTCGGTCGGCCCATTGATAGACCAGGCCGCTGGCCAGCAAAAACAAACCGCCCGGAAAGAACAACAAAACAATGAGAGGATGGATCGTCAAATTCATCGGTAGTACTCTATCCCATAGTTTCTCAGATCTGCCCAAGTCCACACTTGCGGGTCTTGCCGATTGCGTTTCACCATCACCAACCGGTCGTTGCACGAAAAACACGGGTCAATTCCAGCGAGAATCATTGGCATATCCGCCAGTTTATGGCCGACTGCCAGGGTGATAACCGTTCCCCAATTACACAGGCTGGGAGTACGTACTTTGACCCGCTCTGGCTTTTCACCACCATTGCTGGCGATGAAGTAAAACAGTTCACCGCGCGGCGCTTCAACCCGGCTGATGGTTTCGCCGGCCGGAATGCGGCGCGGAACACGTGTGACCAGTTCGCTTTCCGGCATATTGTCAAAAATTCGACGCAGCACGCGGATGCTCTCCACCGTCTCCAAAATCCGCACTACAAAACGAGCGTGCAGGTCGCCTTCTTCCGCAACCACCATTTCCACTGGAAACTCAGCATAAGCAGCGTATGGAGCATCTACCCGCACATCATACGCAAAATTGGAGGCCCGCGCCGTCGGCCCGACCGCCCCCAACAATTGGGCTTGCTCGCGCGTCATCGTCCCAATTCCGCGAGTTCGGCCAATGAAGGTTTCATCGCTATTGACCACATCCAAATAATGAGCCAGCCGCTCTTCCAGATAATTCAAACCCTCGCGGATTTTGTCCATCATCTCCATGGTGAGGTCATATTTGACGCCACCGATCAGGTTGGCTGAATAATGCACGCGGTTGCCGCTTAACATCTCCAGCATGTCCATTACCACCTCACGGTCGCGCCACGAATACATGAACAGCGCATCAAAGCCACCCTCATGGGCAGCCACCCCCAGCCATAGCATGTGACTGTGAATCCGCTCCAGTTCGGCAAAAATTTCACGAATGGCGCGTGCCCGTGGCGGCGCTTCGACACCAGCCAATTTTTCAACACCCTGCACAAAGGCGGTGGCGTGAATATGAGAGCAGATGCCGCAAATTCGTTCCATCAGGTAAAGGTTTTGAGTCCAGGTACGGTCTTCGGCGCCTTTCTCGATCCCGCGATGGACATAACCCAAACGCACGCTGGCGCCGGTGACAATTTCGCCATCTACAACAAATTCAAAGTGACCGGGTTCCTTTAATGCCGGGTGTTGCGGTCCAATTGGCACAATAAAACGATTTTCACCACGCTGTTCAAATGACATTTCAACCTCCTTCGGCTTCACCGCTAAGCCTGGCAGCAGGGACAAACGACTTACGCAGCGGATACACCCCATCAGGCCAACTATCCGCCAGAATTAAACGGCTGGTATCGGGTGTGCCTTCCACTTTGACCCCAAACATTTCCATCAATTCCCGCTCTCCCAAGGTGGCGGAAGGGATCAACGGACAGATACTTGGCAGCGCCGCATCGGAGTAAGGCGCTCTCACCCTTAAACTAACCACGGCTGCCCCGGCGCAGAAACTATACAGCACCTCAATTTCTCCGTCCGGCGGATTCTGCCCTTCATCAGCTGGTGCAGCCGGTCGGTCAATGCCTGTAATGGTCGAAAGGTAGCCCCAGCGCGCATCCACCAGCGTCTTGACCGCTGCAAGCAGATTCTCCCGCTGCAGGAAAACATCCAATCGGTTCGGCTCCGGCCGATTGACGCGGACAACGTAGGACACCAGCAGATTTTCTGCGTTTT